>PPYF01304850.1_pt1 | contig 18262 bp, 18 predicted proteins | sample 1559871 | NCBI WGS metagenome assembly PPYF01 (sample SAMN08240021, study PRJNA423297) | Human gut metagenome, whole genome shotgun sequencing project. | reverse complement strand
GTTCGACAGCTTTATTATTATATCACCTCCTTACTCTTTTGTCAATCTTTTTTTTGAGATTTGACGGAATAAACAAAATCATGGCCATATTTAATATGTTTTTTAAATGGATTTTACAATATATTCGACATAGATTGACTTGTTTCCCTTTTTAAAGTATAATTCTACTTATAAAAAATATATGAAGGAGGTTAAAAATGCCGGATTATACTGTTTGGCAATGGATTCTTTTCTTTTTTATCTATTGTTTTTTTGGATGGTGCTTTGAAACCGCTCTTGTTTCAATTGAAGAAAAGCATTTTGTAAACCGCGGCTTCTTACGAAGTCCGTTTCTTCCCATATATGGCTTTGGTTCATTGGTAATGATATTGGCAGGACAGCCTTTTAACGACGATCCAGTCGCTATGTTCATATGCGGCGCTTTATCCGCAACTTTGCTTGAATACGTAACCGGCTGGCTAATGGAGCTTTTATTTAAAACAAGATATTGGGATTACAGTGACTGCCGCTATAATTTATCAGGCAGAATTTGCGTTGAAGCAACTTTTTTATGGGGATTTATGACTCTTCTTGTCAATTATAAAGTACATGTGCATCTAATAAAACCCGTTACTGATCTTGACCGCACAGCAATAATTATTATAGATATAGTATTAATAGCAATTTTCGCCGCAGATTTTATTGCTTCTGCAAAATCAGCGATAGATGTAAATCATCTGTTAAAACGTCTGACAGAAATACGGGAAGAGCTATCCCAGCTTAACAGCAAGCTTAAGGAGGCGGCAGAAAATTCTGAAAAACATTATATTGAATCTATCAGCCGAAAGATACAGCAGCTTCAAAATGAACGCAGTTCGGCTTCTGATCATTTGAATTTTCTTAAAAAAGATCTCATAAACGCTCATCCGCGTGCCAGATCAACAAAATTCAACAATGCCCTTACAGAACTGAAAATAAAAATCCGCAGCAAAGACAAGAAAAAGCGTTAGTACAAAATTTCCCGCTGAAAAAATCAGCGGGAATTTTTTATTTTGTACCAAAAATTCTATCCCCGGCATCTCCAAGTCCGGGAATTATATAATTGTTTTCATCAAGACCGTCATCTTTAGCTCCGCAATATATTTCCACGTCAGGATGAGCTTTTTCCAAACGATCTATTCCCTGAGGAGAAGCTATAATACACATAAATTTAATATTTTTTACTCCCGCTTTTTTTATTTCATTGATTGCGTCTACAGCGGTATTGCCCGTAGCAAGCATTGGATCTACGACAATAACGTCCCTTTCGGCAACATCCTCAGGCAGCTTGCTGTAATACTTTATAACATTAAAGCTCTCGTTGTCTCTGAACATTCCAATATGACCTATTTTTGCGGCAGGAACCATATTTATAACTCCGTCTATCATACCAAGTCCGGCGCGAAGAACAGGAACAAACGCAAGCTTTCTTCCTGATATAACCTTAGTTTTGGCAACCGCCATAGGCGTTGCGATTTCAACTTCTTTAAGCGGCAGATCCCTGGTGGCTTCATAGCATATAAGCATAGCTGTTTCTGAAACTAGCTCTCTGAATTCCTTAGCGCCCGTGTTTTTATCTCTCATCAAAGAAATTTTATGCTGAATAAGCGGATGTTCAATTAGATGCAGTTTTGCCATAGTTTTTCACTCCTTATTACTCTTTTCTATATCTTTGAATTTGTCTATACGCTTCTGATGGCGCCCGCCTTCAAATTTTGTTTCAAGAAATATACTAACTATTTCCGACGCTGTTCCCGAGCCTATTGTTCTGGCTCCCATACATAAAATATTAGCGTCGTTATGCAATCTTGTATACTTAGCCGTATAATAATCAGCGCAGAGAGCCGCCCTTATCCCGTTCACCTTATTAGCCGCCATCGACATGCCTACTCCGGTGCCGCAAATCAATATTCCTCTTTCACATTTTCCTCCGGCAACACATCCGGCAACCTCGGACGCGATATCAGGATAATCGCACGCTTCGCCGTTGCAGCCTATATCAAGAATATCATAGCCCATATTTTTAAGCTGTTCTATAATTTCTTCTTTTAAATTGTAACCCGCATGGTCACTGCCAATCGCAATCATAATAAACTCCATTCTGACATTATTGCTTAATATACTTTATATTATATCACATTTATTGTGTAAAATCAACGTCGCTCAGCATTAATTAAATCTTTTTCCGCCTTAACCAATTGAAGATAACTGGCTTCAAGCATTTCTGGACGGCAATAATCATGATTAAGGGACGCCAGGCAAATACCTGCCGCGTTCTGATGTCTTAAATGCATAGGCGAAAGCTTTATACAGCCGTTTCCGAATTTTTCAGAGAATTCCTCTGCTCCGTCGCCTGTCATAACAATTTGTTCGCCGTATTCCGAAAGCATTTCCGACAGTCTGCCGTCCTCAATCAGCATATCATCAAGAATCCTATGAGCTTTATTGTCTGAAAATCTGAATAATGCAGTATAAACCAGGTTTTGTCTTGCCTTCATAACCGAACACACAAGACCGTCAGACGGAAAGTTATATGCAAGACCTTCCAAGGTTGATACTCCGCAGCATTCAATTCCAAGTGAAAACGACATAGCCTTAACTGCGGCAACTCCGATTCTGATTCCGGTATATGATCCGGGACCTATACCAACCGCTATTTTATCAATCGAACCAATTTCCTTATCACAGTCAAAAATAAGCTTTTTTACCATAGGCAATATAACCTGAGAATGCGTCTTGGCAGTCAATAAGGATGACTGCCCGAGCATAATACCGTCCTCCATTAAAGCAACGGAGGCAGTTCTTCCCGATGTTTCAATTCCAAGTGTCAGCAAACCGATCGTCCCCCTCCACTGTTATTCTTCTCTTATCATCATCTATACGGTCTATTGTTATATAAATGGTTTCAGAAGGTAATATATCATCTATATTCTCCGACCACTCAACTGCAAAAACACTTTTTTCCAATGGATAATCGTAAAAGCCTGTAGCTTCAAGCTCATCAGAGCTGATGATCCTATACATATCAAAATGATAAAGGCTGATTTCTCCCCTATATTCATTTACTATTGAAAACGTTGGCGACGTTACAATATCCTTTAATCCAAGTCCTGCTGCAAGACCTCTGGTAAAGGTGGTTTTTCCTGCTCCAAGTCCGCCCTTATAAGCAATTATATCTCCCCTTTTCAAAAGCGATCCCAGCTTTTCCGCAAATGCAATAGTTTCCTCAGGACTCTTAGTTATAATTGTCATCATTTTTATCCTCTAAAAAAATTTTCTTTATACTCTTATCCGTCACATCGTTTTCTATTATATAAGCAGTCCATTTATCCGTACTGTCGAGCTTATAAATATAACACTCGACAGGATATTCATCTCCGTCCTTATAGGCGCTGTAATACCTTGCAGCGACGGATTGATTCTGATTTATCCCCAAAGAAACGCTTTTATAGCTCTGAGTGTCAAAATCCGTATATTTTTCAATAAACTCCATGCCGTCTTCAATATTATCTATCCAGACCATTAAAACAGGTTGTTTTCCGCCCGTATATTTAGCGCGGCTGACGCTTACGTCCTCTGAGATGAGGATATTCAATTCGTCAGCAATAATTCCGATCTCATAATCAGAAAGCTCGTATTTAACCGCTGTATTATATCCGTTAAAAAAATATGAAAATACATGATATATAACATAAAGGAATACGACGGTCAAAATTGTTATAACCAAAATCCTCCAGATTTTTTCCGAACGTCCTTTTTCCTTTTCATTATCTGTTCCGGAAACTATGTCGCCCTCATTATCATCTATTATATTCCGCATAATCAGAAAAGTCCCGTTATACTGCCGCTGTTATCGCAGTCTATATTCAAAGCCGCGGGACATTTCGGAAGACCGGGCATTGTCAGTATATTTCCGGTAAGCGCAACCACAAATCCGGCTCCGGAGGATAGCTTAAGATCTCTTACAGTAATTTTAAATCCTTCCGGTTTCCCCAGCTTTGACGGATCGTCAGAAAGCGAATATTGAGTTTTTGCAACGCATACGGGTATATTGCCATAGCCGAGTTTCTCTATTTCCTTCAATGCTTTTTCAGCTTCAGCCGTATAAACGACTCCGTCTGCACGATAAATCTCCTCTGCTATAATATCAAGCTTTTCTTTTATGGACAGCTTTTCATCATAAATTGGTTTAAAATCTGAAGATTTATTTTCAATCGTACTGATAACTTTAGAAGCAAGATCCTTGCCGCCGTCGCCGCCCTTAGCAAAGATTTCCGTCATAGAGGATTCAACGCCCGCATTTTTACAAAATTCTTCAACGATTCTGATTTCATTTTCAGTATCCGTGTAAAATCTGTTTATTGCCACTACTACCGGAACCCCGAACTTTTTCATATTTTCAATATGAACGCCAAGATTAACGATACCCCTGCAAAGAGCGTCAGTATTTTCCTCCTGCAAATCGCTTTTTGGAATTCCGCCGTTATATTTAAGCGCTCTTATAGTAGCCACAAGCACTACGCATTCAGGCTTTAATCCGCCGAAACGGCATTTTATATCAAAGAACTTTTCAGCCCCGAGATCAGAACCGAAGCCGGCTTCCGTAACGCAGTAATCTCCCAGCTTCAGAGCCAGCTTAGTAGCTCTTATCGAATTACAGCCGTGCGCAATATTTGCAAAAGGACCGCCGTGAATCAAAGCCGGAGTATTTTCAAGAGTCTGCACCAGATTCGGTTTGAGCGCGTCCTTCAAAAGAGCAGTCATAGCCCCTTGAACACCAAGCTCTCTGGCGTAAACAGGTTCTCCTGAATATTTGTATCCAACAAGTATATTTCCTAAACGCTTTTTCAGATCGTCAATATTGCTTGCAAGACAAAGTATCGCCATAACTTCCGATGCGACGGTTATCTGAAAGCCGTCTTCTCGGGGAATTCCGTTTATCTTTCCGCCCAATCCCGCAATTATATTACGAAGAGCGCGGTCGTTCATATCCAGACATCTTTTAAAAAGGATTCTCCTCTGGTCAATTCCAAGCTCGTTTCCATGCTGAAGATGATTGTCGACAGCGGCGCAAAGCAAATTATTAGCAGACGTTATAGCATGCATATCACCGGTAAAATGCAGATTAATATCCTCCATAGGAACGACCTGAGAGTAACCGCCTCCGGCTGCTCCTCCCTTTATACCGAAAACCGGTCCCAGAGAAGGCTCTCTAAGAGCTAAAACGGCATTCCTGCCGATTTTATGCATAGCCTGCGCAAGACCGACGCTTACCGTTGTCTTTCCCTCGCCTGCGGGAGTTGGATTTATAGCTGTTACAAGTATAAGTTTTCCGTCGTCCTTATCCGCAAGCTTTTCATAAAGAGCCTCCGACAGCTTAGCCTTATAATGCCCGTAAGGTTCAATATCTTCGTTTTCTATTCCAAGACCGGCTGCAATTTCAGTTATAGGTTTCATTTTTGCGCCGTGCGCTATCTCAATATCACTCAACATATTTTATCACCATTATTTTAAAAGCTAAAATAATTTTTCCTTTCGCACATAATAACAATTTTTATTATAACATTTCACAGTATAAAATGCAAGTAAAAAAGGACGGCGCACGCCGTCCTTAATATATTACGATTCGACTGTTTCCTCAGCTTTATTTTTTCCGGAAAAAAGCTTTAAGCATTGCAAGCCTATAATTACAACGCCTCCTATAAAGAAGAAGAGAATACTGAAGGTATCCATCGTAAGCATTTCTTTCGGAGTTTCCAGCGATTCCGGTCCCTTAACAATAGATAACAGCGAACCGAGCATTAAACCGATTATCGCATATACGGTTTGAGAATGAAAATGTTCAAGCGCCGCCTTAACAAGCTTGATAATAACAATAACTCCAAGCAGTATGCCGATTCCGACAGAAATTACAATAGGAAGACCGCTGAAATCCAAATGGAGCAGATCCTTTATAGCATTCATAACCGGCAGGTATACGCCGAATATCAAAAGCATGGTCGAGCCTGAAATACCCGGAAGAATCATTGCCGATATAGCTATCATTCCTACAAGCACAGTATAAATCAATTGTCCTATATTAAAGGCTCCCGCCGAAACCGATCCGCCGTCCGATGGATTTACCATCGTTATAGCTACCACCAGCGCTGCGCCCAGAATGAGAAATACAACGTTGTAAAATTTCTTAAGGGATTCTTTTTCCTCGTATACTATAAGCGGAATAGAAAAAACTATAAAACCTATAAAAAGCGAGCTTATCTGATAAATATGTGATTCAAATACGCTGGTTAAAATTAGTACTGCTGATATGAATCCGACTATCCAGCCTATTCCAAGTCTTATAAGAAACTTAAACGATTTCTTCAAATTCTCTTTTCTTTCAAGCTTGTCCCCTTTTCTGCTCATAAATGAGTTAAGCGAATTGATAAAATCCTCATAATAGCCTAAAAGATAAGCGATCGTTCCTCCTGATACTCCGGGAACGCTATCGGCAAGCGCCATTAAAAGACCGCATATATAAATCATAAAATAATACACAAGTTACTTTTTTAAGTAACATTCTCCTTTCTTTTTTTACACATTATAACATACGTAAAAATCAAAGTCAATCAATTACAATGGTTTTACGTAGATTTAACAATAGCGATTATTTTCTGGATTTTCGTCTGTATGCAATAAAAAATACGGAAACGGCCGCGGCTAATATTACAGATATGAAATAATATCCCAAATCTCAAAATAAACGCTGCGCCTATTATATCTGTAACAATGCTATTAATCAACGCGTCTAACGGTATTAACAGCAAAATTGAAATCCCTGAGGAAATTAGCTTTTCTGGTTTTATTATAACAAAAAGAAAATAAACTAACCAAAGATATATAATTGAAACAACAGAAACTCTTATTCCTATAGAAAATAAAAGACATTCCTCATATTTTTTTAATTAGATATACCTCCATAAATTCCAATTTATCTATTCAACCCTCTATCAACCTTGTATTTTCAAGGCTTTACGCCTGTCCTGTGTTCAATCCTTATGTATTTCCCTTGTTTTTGCCCTTACGAGCCAAAACAAGGGAAATTTTTTATGCCCCGCCGACTACCTTATCCAGCAGTCTTGCGGAACTGCGCTTCGCTTCCCTTGTAGCATGAGCGTAAATGTTCATCGTATTCAATACCCCAAAAGGTCACACAGTAATAATTTCCATTGAAACCGCCAAATCAGGCGGTTTCTTCGTTCTGCACCACATAAAGATATTTCTTGTGCGAAAGTGGTTTTTCAAGTAATTTGTAGTAAATATGAATATCTCTCGGTCTATCTGCATTGTACTCGTCAACCGTGATATATTCAATAAGTTCAAGTGCCATTTCTCTTGTAAGCTCCTGAACGTCAGTGTACTTTTTCAAGCGGCGGATAAATTCTTCCACATCACGCTCATCTTGCTTTACAGCAGATAGCTTTGCTTCAAGCATATCAACCTCTGAGGATAGCGCTTTCTGCTCCTCCTGATATTTCTCCAAAAGATTAACGCATACATCTTCAGAAATTTTTCCAAGTACCTTGTCCTCATAAATGGATGGTATCAGCTTTTCCAGTTCCGCAAGTCTGTATCTGCCCTCATGAAGCCTTTTCTTTTCAAGCTCGGTCTGATGAGAGTTCTGTTTATCCTTATGAGCAAGGAACTTCTGACGTGCCGCTTCTTCATCCTCAACTACTAGTGCTGCCATTGCACGAATATCCGTCAGAACGATAGCGTTCATATCCTTCATCTTGATATAATGGCTGTTGCAAGCAATTTTACCGTGTCGGTTATATCTTCCGCAATTAAAGTTGTGACGATAGTATTCACGCGGTCCGCCACGCTGATGACGGGTATTGTTCCAACCTAAACGCATTTTCTCTCCACAGTCGATACAGAACATCAACCCGCTTAATGCTGCAACAAATCCGCTTTTAGTCTTTTTACCCTGACTTACAGAAGCTTCAACCTCTCTGCATTTATCCCAGATTTCCTGTGAAACAAGCGGCTCATGGGTGTTTTCAACAATAATCCATTCCGACGGGTCTTTTTTTATGTGCCTATGATTTTTGTAAGAAACCGTTGTTGTTCTCATCTGCACAAGATGACCGAGATATGTAGGATTGTTAATCAAGGCACGTATTCTTTCGGCACTCCAAAGATGACTTGTTCTTCGTGGGTTAGGCTTTCCAAGCTTGGCATAATGATAATCCGAAGCGGTAAGAACACCTTCCTCGTTCAGCTTATCCGCAATGTGTCTTGGGCTGATACCCTGCGACCGCATTTCAAAAATACGTCTTACTATACTTGCAGCAGGTTCGTCAACAACAGGCAAACGATTTTCATCATCACCTTTAACATAACCATAGGGTGCAAAAGTCGTGCGATATTTCCCCGATTTGGCATTAGCTTCAATGACTGCCCTAATCTTTTTTGAAGTATTAGCGGCGTGCCACTCGTTAAAAACATTCATTATCGGCATCATATCCATAGCGGTGCTGTTGGCGTTAAGTGTGTCAACATTATCATTCAGTGCAATGAAGCGAATGTTGTAAGTAGGGAAAATATAATCTATGTATTGCCCGACCTGAATGTAATTTCTTCCGAAACGACTCAGGTCTTTGACAATGATAAGGTTGATTTTTCCCATTTTTGCGTCATCAAGTAATCTAGTGACAGCAGGTCTGTTAAAATCTGTTCCTGAATATCCGTCATCAACGTAGGTGTCAAGAAGATTCCAACCCTGTTCAGCAACGTATTTTGTAAGGATAAGCTTCTGATTTTCGATCGAAAGGGATTCTCCCGCACGCATATCCTCCTGAGATAAACGAACATAAATCCCTGCATTATATGTGGTCTGCTTTGACATTTTTAAATTCTCCTTTCATTCTCAAAGCAGCCAAATTCGACAGTTATAGTATAGCATAATCTGCCGAATTTAGCAAGACTTTAAAGCGATAAAATCACGCTGCGTTTTCAAGAATTTCATTTATCGCCTTGTTAAAAGCAATATTCCTGATAACCACATCAATATCCTTATCGCCTACAAAATGACTATGTACAATATATTTCTTTCCGTTAATCAGATACTCATTGACGCTAACGGGACAATCCTTGTACTTTTCGTTAAGCTCAAACAATGTAGATTTTCTGTTTTTTGTTTCAGCCGTATCAGCTACAGCGGTATTTGTAAGTAACACATTTCTTCTCAATTTTTCCTCCCTGCATTAAGCACTCACTCTTCCCGAACCGCAATAACCACTCGGTTCGGGTTTTCTATCTTCTTCATCATCGGCAACAGAAGTGATATTCTCAATCCTTTCAATTTCAGCCAAAGCACGCTTGTCCTTTTCGGCATTAACAAACTCCTGCACACCGTTCATCTTGAACAGAACATCAAGCATTTCCTTAAACTGTTCACCCGTAAGGTTCTCGCCGAAATATTTGTAAACCAGTCCGCCGCACTCACAAAGATTGTGAGTGCGGACTTTTCTTTCCTCGTTGGCTATCTTGGCGGCAAGCTCCTTTCGTGAACTCTCCAGCTTTGATAAAGCCGCTTCCGCTTCCTTTTTACGCTCGTCATATTTTGCGAGCTTCGCTTTCATTTCAGATACATCAAATTTTCTTGGCATAATAAAATTCCTCTCTTTCATAAAAATAATCACATTTGCCTCACTGCTATCGCAGGAGGGGCAGCTAACGCTGTTGGGATATTCGGTCTGCACTAATCAAAAATCTTGGAACAAACCAACCGAATATCCCGAAGGGCGCACTTATACAAACTCTGACCGAGTTTGTTGTGCGTGAGGGGCTAACGCCCCCTCAACCCCTATGCAGCTTTGCACAGCAAAGCTATGTTCCGCACCCTGAGGTGCGGTTTTATGTAGTACAACTACCGTGAATGGTGCTTCTTCGCAGGCTTGTCCTGTTTCTGTTCAGACGGTGAAATATCGTGCTGTCGCTCCATTGCTTCAGAAAGCTCGTCAACATAACATTTCTGAACATATAAATATTGACCGCCTTTTGAATTTGGGCAAACGAAAATCGGAATGTTTATTTTTTCCGCTTCACATCGAAGTTTTTCAAAATCATCATAATCATCTGAACTTACCATTGCTGTGTCAAAAAGCGAACATCCCAGCTGAGTTTCAATCGTTTCACGAATTGTAGAATTTCGGTTATCCTTAATCTCAGCAAGCGAAGCTTTAATTCTTTCAATCTCTATATCAAGATTTTTCAAAACAATCCGCCTGTTCCGACTGCCCTTGTCAGTACGATAACCCTTTTTCTCAATCGCACAAGCCGCAGCACCTAAATGCACCTGCGGAATTTTATCAATCCCTTGTTCAGCATAACTGCGATGGTCGATACGCTTATCGGAAACATAGTACAGCTTGTGGTTGCACCAGTCCGCCCACAGCTTTCTCCACTCCAGCAGCAATGCCTTGTCATTCCAAGAACGGTCTTTTACAGTAAATCCGTTCTCGTCAACTCTGCGTGTGGTGAGCAGAATATGAACGTGAGGATTTCCGTCACCCTTATCGTGAATCGCAAAATCAACACACATTCCTTTTGAAACAAAGCACAGCTGACAGAAATTTCGCACCAAGTCAATCTGCTTGTCACGGGAAATTTCAACTGGCAATGCTGCGTCAATGTGCTTTGCAGTCTGGCTGTTCTTTCGTTTTTCAGATTGCTCAACAGCATTCCACAGAACAGACCGTTTCATAAATTTAGGCGGAGCGTTAGACGGGAGCAAGATTTCCTTATGTACAATTTCTTTCTTTTTGCGATAATCGTGGGTAACATTGTCATAACTGTTTTTGATTTTTTCGCCCGAAATGTACGCCGCCTTTGCAACCGCACTTGCGTTTTTGCCACGGCTCACGACCTTGACATTAAAATGATAAATTGCAATATGCAGCACCTCCTTGTCTGATAATCATTTACATCGTTCCTTTCTTTGAAATTTGAGAGAGCATTGCACCCTTTCATAAGTACCTACAATATTCGCCCGATTTTTTAAGTCTGTTTTCTGGAATTTCTGAAAGTTTGTAGCTTTGCATAAAAAGCGGCGATGTTTTTAATACAAATTGCTGCTTTCATAAATTAAGGTCACTTGGAGGGGTGTTTTATAACCCAAAGAGAAAACTTTGTAGGGTTGCATATTTTCAAAGTTACACTTTAGGATATTTTTCACTGATTACCGTTTTTAAATTTACTCCCTCTACCTATTAGGAAAAAAATCAGTGTTTTTTACGGTCAATCTGGAAAACTTTTTTCAACTTTCTATGTTTTGTATAAAAGGGGCGAGATGAATTATTACAAAGTGCAGACATATTGCCTCTCATAAGTTAGCTACGGGAAATGAGTATTTTTAAACCCGTTGGTAAAAAGTTTGGAGAGGTGCATAAATAAAAAGCAACATTACTGGCTATTTTGTAACGCTGCTACGAGATAACTATTTAATTTTATATCAATTGTGATAACTTTCAAAAATGCTTAACACCTCAAATTTAAAGGAAAAATCTGTCATTGGTTTGTTGAAATTAACCGAATTATATGATATAATGTAATTTGGTATATTTTAATTAAATTCAGGCGAGAAGTAAATTAAGCTAAATGCCAATTATAAATGTGTAATGCACAAGGAGGTAAATCCAAAATGACTACAACAGAAATGTTAAAAATACAGTTTTATGACAGTTATGATATGCTTAAAGAAATTGTCAGAATATGCCCTGATGAATTATGGTATTCGGAGAATCACGGTTTACCTGTCTGGAATCATGTTATCCATACTCTAATGGGAAGTGCATTTTGGCTCCGTGAAAATTACAACGATGAATTTCAATGGGGCTTCCCTTTTCCAAAAGAGCTTGGCGAAAAAATAATCAATAACGATTGGGTCAATATCTCAGACGGTTTTTTAACAAAGGAAGAAATGCAAAAATGTTTAGATTATCTTGATGAAAGGCTTGAAGGATTTTGGAATGTTGTAAACGATGATATACTTAATAAAAACACTTGGGAAGGTTACAGTTTTACATACTTGAGTGTAATTTCAGCACAGATACGTCATATTATGTGTCACGTTGGAATGTGCAATGCGGCACTTATTGAAAATGGCTTTGATGAAGTTGAGTGGATTGCTTATGGGGAAAACTAATATGAAAATCACAAAACCCGAAATGATTATTTTTGATTATGGAGATACACTTCTTTGTGAGCGTGATTGGAACTCTGACAGAGGCAACGCCGAGCTTATGAAATACATAGTGAAAAATCCAAATAATTGCACACTTGAAAACATTCGCAGTGAAGTGCAAAAAGTTTTTGGAGAAATCGAAAGCGTAAGAAAAACTTTTAGATATGATATTTCAGCAAGAGTCGGAAACCGTCTTGCTTTTGAACATCTGGGCATAGAATTTTCATTAACACCTTTGGAACACGAAATAGTTTTCTGGACAGCCGCTTCGCAAGGGGCGATTATGCCGTATGCAGATAAAATGATAGATTATCTTAATCGGTCAGGCATTCGCACTGCGGTAATCAGCAATAATGCTTGGTCGGGTGAAGCAATAAAAGAGCGCTTTGACAGATTACTTCCCAACAATCAGTTTGAGTTTATAATATCTTCCTGTGACTATATGATACGAAAACCCGATAAACGCCTATTTGAAATTGCATTGCTGAAAGCTGAGCTTTCAGCGGACAAGGTTTGGTTCTGCGGCGACAGTATATACGCTGATGTGAATGGTGCCCATAGTGTAGGAATGTTTCCTGTTTTGTATGAAGGCTCAACCGCCGAAGAAAATCCTTCTGTTCGTGACAATGCGGAGATGCATATAGATTTTGAACATTTGCACATTCACGATTGGAGAGAAATGATTGAGGTTTTGGAGAAATTGAAATAAGCCTTATCGCAAACTCAGTTGAATCAATACCAACCAATGCGTTATTGAAATTTCCTTTTTCTGTGGTATAATTAAACCAAACCAAACACAGAAAAGGAGAATGCCTATGTTATACTTGTCCGAAAATCTGAAAAAATATCGTCTGCTTAAAAATCTCACTCAGGAAGATGTTGCCGAGCTTCTTGGCATTACTTCTCAGAGCGTTTCAAAGTGGGAACGAGCTGAATGTTATCCCGATATTACATTCCTGCCTGCACTTGCAAACATTTTTGAAACCAGCGTTGATGTTCTCTTAGGAATGGATACAATCCGTGCCGAGCAAACTCAGCACGATATACACAAGCAAGCTTCAGATTATCAGAAAAACGGCGATTACGCATCGGCAGAAAAGGTGTATCGTGATGCACTTCGCATTTATCCGAATAACTCTGGTATGATTTTAGGACTTGCGGGTGTCTTGGCGTTAGCGGATAAGCCTGAAGAAGCCATTGAATTGATGGAAAGAGGCTTATCTTTATCCGAAAACGAGAAACAGAAAGCGACAACCCGTGCAGCGTTGTGCTTTTTGTACCTGAAATTTGGAAGAAGGGATAAAGCTGAACTGCTTGCCGCCACGCTTCCGCACACAAGAGAAAGCCGAGAGGTAATTCAGCCTTTGATTTCATCCGGTCTTGATGATAAGGAGATTGACAGGAATGTGAGAATTATTCTTCTTGGGGAATAGTGTAAAAATAACCGCCTGATTGTAATTCGTTTTGACAGTCGGGCGGTACGCTTTTGTAAAAAATCATAAAATTCTCTGAACCTTTCCGCTTCCGGCTACGTCTATATTAGTGAAAGCGCTTTTAGTAAACACAAGGAGGTGACGATATGACCGAATTTGAAATATTGCTGAATGAATGTAAAAATGCTGTCGAGCGTTTCGTGTGGTTTAAGCTGTCATCAAAGCCTGACGCAGATGATATTTTGCAGGAAACTTATCTGACCGCTTTTCAGAAATTTGATACACTTGCAGATAAATCTCATTTCAAGGCGTGGATAATCAGCATTGCCCGAAACAAATGCAATGATTATTATCGCAGGCAAGCTAAAAACACCGATATTTCCATTGATGAGTTAATCGAACAACCGCTTACTGCAAGCCGATACGGATATGTTGAACAGCACGATGTTTATGATACGCTTGAATCATTATCCGAGAATGACAAACAGATAATTGACCTGTTTTACATTCAAGGCTACAATCAAAACGAGATTGCCCAAAGGCTTAATATTCCTATTGGAACTGTAAAAAGCCGACTTTACACAGCGAGAAACAATTTCAAAAGGTTATATCTGCCTGACACGATTTATGGAAAGGTTGATGAAAATATGAAAAAGCTGCCTGAAATTATGCCCGAATATACAATTACAAAACTTGATAAAGAGCCTTTTTCAGTTAAATGGGAGGAGCTTATGGGTTGGTTTATTGTCCCGAAGCTGGGCGAAAAGCTTAACTGGGCAATATACGATTTTCCAAAAAGAAACCGCACAGAATATGATGAAATGCAAGTCATAGGAAAGGCAGAAATCCACGGCATTGAGGGTGTAGAAATAACTGCAAAGCAATACACTCCTATGGATTGCAACAAAACAGATAATGATAAATTTGCGGAGCGAACCTTTATTGCACAGCTTACTGATACGCACTGTCGTTTTCTTGCTGAAAGTCACATAAGTGGCGGAGTAAAGAAATGCTATACCTTCCTTGACGGCGATGAGTTTATTCCGAACTGGGGTTTTGGCGAAAACAACTGCGGAAACGAAGTCAATTTGTTTGTAAAAGGCGATATTATTCGTAGCGGCAGTGAAATTACTGCTGCTGATAAGCCGTTTTTACTTGATGTTGTGGGAAGATATGAGGTTAAATTCGGTGGTAAATCTTACGATACAATTTGCGTTATGGACATCGAAACTTATGATGGCGGTGTTGTCAGTGAGCAGTATCTCGACAAGAACGGCAGGACTATTCTTTGGAGAAGGTTTAATCGTAACGATTGGGCAAAAGACCGCTATAAGAAAAACTGGACGGAAATTCTTCCCGACAATGAACGTATCACCGTGAACGGCGAAGTTTATGTCCACTGGTATGATTGTATTACTGACTATATTATTTAACATAAACGCACAGCGGAGAAATCTGCTGTGCGTTTTTCTTGACACAATCCTCAAAAAATATTATCATATAATCATCGAATCAAACCGAAAAAACTGCGACTTATAAGTGAAAGCTTTCAAAAGAGGTGTACTATGCACATAAACGACATTGAAAACATTATGAATTATCTGTTTTCTGCTGCGCTTAAGAAATGCGGAAACTTTGAGGACGCAGAGGATTTAACAAGTGAAACGCTGCTTGCCGCTTTGAAATATCCCAAGGAGATAAAGGATATAAAAAGGTGGCTGTCGGGGGTACTTAACCACAAGTATTACGATATGCTGAGGCGGAAATATAAGCTCCCTACGGTAAGCATTAACCTTGTTTCAGACGATATCCCCGACTTTGAGGAAGAACAGGCAGATGTGCCGAGTGCCGACGAAATACGCCGTGAGGTTGCATATCTTTCGGGGAAGTATCGTGAGGTTATTGTCCGCCATTATCTTAACGGCGAAAAGGTTGAAAGCATTGCGGTGAAGCTCGGTATCCCAAAAGGTACGGTGCTGTCAAGGCTGTCCACAGGCAGAGAGCAGATGCGGAAAGGATTTGATTCTATGGAACGATATGAAAAGCAAAGCTATCAGCCCGAACGGCTTGAGATTACCTGCAACGGCTGTACGGGTCTGAACAACGAGCCTTTTTCCTTGACTGAAGGCGATATGTTAAAGCAGAATATTCTCATCGCCGCTTATGAAAAGCCTGTTACCTGCGTAGAGATTGCTCTTGCTCTCGGTATCCCAACGGCATATATTGAAAATGCTGTCAGTGACCTTGTAAAATCGGAGCTTATGCAGAGAAAGGGAGATAAGGTTTTTACGGATTTTATGATTGCAACTCCCGAACAGATTTTAAAAAGTCTTGATGTTCAGATTGAATTTTCGAAAAAGCACTATGCTGTTATATGGGACTTGGTCAGCAAATTTATTGCCGAAATAAAGGAAGCTGTAAAGGATACAAGTCTTATGGAAAGTGAACGGCGCAAGCTGGAATACTTCTTTGTGCTGCATCTGTTTTCAAACGGAATCTATCAAGCGGTACAGCGAATAGTCCCATCAAAGGAAGAATATCCTCTCCGTCCCGACGGTGGAAAGTGGATAGCATTCGGAAACCGCTATCCTCTTGACTTTGATTTCGAAAATTACAGGTTTGTAAAATACTGCTACGGCGGAGAACGGCGTTCATATGAGGAAAACTTTTTTAGCTCAAAATCCGTTGACCTGCATATCTATGACGCACAGCCCGACCTCAACAAATACCAGCATGGAGATACTCTGCTGAGTGATGAAATATTTATGAAAATGCTCTACGTTATTTACAAGGGTATTCCGTTCAATTACACAGGCATTGACCCTATATATCTTGAAAGAATACCTCATCTTGCGGAATGCGGAATTATACGTCTGGCGGAGGGAGTACCGGAGCTTGATATTCCCGTTATTTCAAAGCAGAAGTATGACGAGATAGACAAACTTCGTATCAAAAAAATCTATGAATTTGCGGATATGTTTGAGCCGCTTCTTCGTGAAATAATGCCTGAGATGAAAATGAGCGTTCCAAAACACCTTGAAAGCCGTATAGCGGAATTCAGAAAGTATAGCTGCTATGCTTTTCCTATGGCGGTTATGAAAACAGCTATGGAAAAGGGAGATTTTTATGCCGAAAACTGTATACCGCCTATGGTTATGGTGATTGAGGAATAAGATATTGCCGTCTCATTTCTCACAATCGATTTACAATGCGAAAAATATTGCAGGGTTATATTTAGCAATTGAACTAAAAAAAGAGAGCGTTGCCGCTTTTATCGGTAACGCTCTTTGTCGTATATGGCTGCTTTGGTTGGTGTGACCATATGGGAGGCTTACAGTGGTACTGACATCGGCGTGTCCGAGAAGTTCCTGCACATCCTTCGGCGACGCCCCGTTCGAGAGCAGGTTGCTTGTGAATGTGTGGCGAAGCTGGTGGAAATGAAAACCCTCCAAGCCCTCGACCTTTTTACTTGCCGTCCTGCACATAATCCCTACCGTACTCGGCGCTTCATACGCCCCGTCGGGTCTGAGGCAGACAAAGGATATTTCCTTATAGCCATCGGGGATTTCCTCTGTTCTCGGCAGGCTGTAAACCTCGTAATAGTTGCGGTCTTTTTCCTTGACCTCTTTGTAATAGTTGAGGTTGTAAAGCTCTCCGTATCGGAAGCGGTTTTTGTGCTGTTCGGTTTTCGCCGCTTTCAGGATCGCTGCCAGCGTGTCGCAGAAGTCAACGGTGCGGACTTTCTTCCGCTTTGTCGCTCCTATCTCGGTCTTGTGCCTTGCTCCGTTGTAGCGCATACTGCGACGCACCGTAAGGTATTGCTTGTCAAGATTGATGTCCTGCCAAGTCAAGCCGCAGACCTCGCCAATGCGAAGCCCCGTGTAGTAGGCAATCTGAATGGGCAGTAAGGCGGGATTGTCTTTCTTTTTCAGAAACTCCTCCAGCTTCAAATACTGCTCATGGCTGAGCGTGGGTGTGGAAGTTGCGTCGCCGTCCTCGTCTGAGAACAGGTCGTAATCCTCTTTCTTCCCCCGCCATACCACATACTGCATAGGGTTAAAGGTAATCATCCGCTTCGGGAATACCGCAAAGCGGAACGCCCCTTGCAGGACTGCCGAGAATAACCGTAAGTATCCCTTGCTGAGTGCCTTTGCTGTCGTACCGTCGGGATTTGTCCCGCCGAAGCTGAGGAAATCCATATACGCCTGCAAATGGTCGGCGGTGACGGTTTTCAGCTTGCGGTTTCCAATCGGGTGCTGTTTGATACGGTTGACCGTTCCCTGATATGCCATTACCGTACCGTTACTGAGACTGCCGGGCTTCAATTCTTCTTCCACCCACATATCCAGCAGCATACCCACCGTGGCGTTTTCGGACTTTGCTACGAATTTCTTTTCCTCGTAGTCCTCCATTGCCTTGCGGAGCATAGCTTCCGTCTCAGCTTTGCTTTCTGTGCCTACAAACTCCTTTTGGACTTTCCGACCACTTTCATCTTCGATATAGAAGCGTCCGTACCACTTTTTGCCTTTCTTTCTTACAGAACCTTTTGCCATAGATAAAAAACTCCTTTCTATCCGTGGCA
>PPYF01130150.1_pt1 | contig 18263 bp, 16 predicted proteins | sample 1559871 | NCBI WGS metagenome assembly PPYF01 (sample SAMN08240021, study PRJNA423297) | Human gut metagenome, whole genome shotgun sequencing project. | reverse complement strand
TGCCCGTGCTGCCTACCCTATTGGACTTCTCAATGTGCATATCCAGAGAGCGGCTGATTTTGTATCCCGATACAAAGTCAGCCGCTTTCATTTAAGGCTCCCTGAACAAAGAATCAGGGGGCCGCCACCTCCAATTTGTTTTTCTCAAAAAAACAAATTGGAGGTAACAGAGGTGCAAAATTATCGCAAAAGCGACTATGCGATAAACAAAAACAGCCCAAATATCGTTTATCGCTTTCATAATGAAATCATAGAAATCACACTGGAGGATTATCTGAAGGAGAACCCTGATAAAACGGAACATGACTTTGCAGAGCTGAAAGCCCTGTCCGATCAAATCTACTATGAGCAGGATCGGGCAGAGAGCGCCCAGACCCGCAAGGATGTTTCAATCCACGGTTTGGAGGAAACGGAGCATTGTGCCACTCGCGCGCTGGATGAAGAATGGGAAGAACGAGTTGTTGACATACAGAACCGCAAGTATGCCTGGAAAGCCTTCGAGCAGCTTTTTACAGTGGGCGCTTTGACCGAGGTTCAGAAACGGCGATTCCGGCTTCACGTTTTTCAGGGACTCTCTACCCGGCAGATCGGTCGGATGGAAGGGACAAGCCATCAAGCCGTTGCCAAGTCCATAAACCTGGCGATTGCCAAACTAAAAAAATATTTTGCGGCACAGGGTTGACACCCATGCGGTTTCAGGACGATAGGTGAAAGGCATTCTTTCGGAGTGTTCTCCTTTCGCCTGTACCTTGACAACCACATACTCATTCATCAGTAACATCCCCCTTTCCAGTGCGAGGAGCAAAAGCCGATTCAGGGGCCGCGCCATGATATACGGACATGATGAGCAGATCCCACCTGATTATCATAATTGGTCTTGCATACAATCCTGTCCCGTATGAGCGAGTAACGGCAGCCTGTAAAAACCGGGCAGCACCCGGCGCGGCCATGATCGGAAAGGGGTATAATGGTACTCCTGTCCAGCCACAGATCACGCAATGGGGGCAGCTCGGAGAGATCCTCGGAGGGGTGAGATTCCCGTGGGCCGGTTCGCTGCTGGCCGCTGATGACTTCCCAATATGTGCGGGGTGTCAAGGACAAATGGCACATAGCAAGAAAACAAATCGGATTTTATATTTCGCCGGAAATGGGGCAGGTCTTATGGCCTGCCCTGTTTCCGGCTTACTTAATATTCAGGAGGTCAGCTTATGCGAAAGGCTATCCGGCGTGGCGATCTGTTCTATGCAGACCTGAACCCGGTGGTCGGCTCCGAGCAAGGCGGCATCCGCCCTGTCCTTGTTATCCAAAATGATGTGGGGAATCACTTTAGTCCTACCGTTGTTGCGGCAGCCATCACCAGCAGAAAAGCGAAGAACAGTCTGCCTACCCATATCCTACTTGAGAATGTGCCGGGGCTTGCGCCTACCTCTCTGCTTCTGTTGGAACAACTGCGGACAATAGACCGGCAGCGGCTCCGTGGTTACATTGGGCGTATCAGCAAAGAAAAAATGCTGGAGATAGATGCAGCCCTGGCAATCAGCATCGGCATAGGATACCCCAACGAAAGGAGGACTCACAATGTATGAAAATGACGGCGGCCTACTCTCTCCCAGAGATGCCTACCGATTGATGTTAAAAGACTACCCTGATGTGATGGACATTGGTCAAATGTGTGAGGCGCTTGGCGTCAGTACAAAAACCGGGTACAAGTTACTTAAAGACAGGAAAATTGAGTACCTGAAAATTGGACGGGCTTATCGCATCCCCAAAGCCCACATTCTTCGTTATTTGAAAATCACCTGCTCCACTTTTGCAGAGTAGCAGGCTATGGTGTCGATCTTCACCGGATAGACGCAGAAAGTTAACAATTCTGACGCGGATTTACCTGGAGTTTTGTTCTGTCCGATGATACAATAAAGGTGTCATTGGTAGGTGAACTCAATACCGCAAAAGGAGGAACAGATCAGTATGCCAGCGGTACACCTGCAAGAAAACAGCAAACTAATCTCCGGCCATGTGGCCGAGAAAAAAGGGTATCTCTATTGGGTTCTAAACCTTACCGATGAAAACGGTAAGAGAAAGCCCAAATGGATTCCCACCCATAAGAAAGTTAAGGGTAACAAGACCTGGGCAAACAATATGCTTCCCACCATCCGAAAGGAATGGACGGAAAAGCTGCTTCAGGAGGCTGCGGCCTCACAGCAGTCGGCTTCTCCGTCTGGCCCGTCATCCGCAGAGATTTCCTTTGTGGATTTCCTGTACCAGTGGCTTGAGTACAAGTACAAGTCTGCTACCGGACGGGTGATGGACAGCAAGCCCATCGAACTCTCGACCTATTCGGGATACGAACAGCAGCTTAATAACCCCATCGCCCCGTATTTCCAAGAGCATCCTGTCGCCCTTTGTGACCTTACCAAACAAGATATTCTCGCTTTTTATGAGAAAGAATTGGAACGGGTCAAGCCGACCACCGTTAAGCATTACCACGCTCTGATTCATGGGGCGTTGAATTATGCGGTTGACAAAAATCTGATTCCAAGCAATCCGGCTGACCGGATTATCATTTCCAAGCCTGAACCCTTCAAGGGTGACTACTACCTGGATTCGGAAGTCCTGAATCTGTTTGAAGTCATCAAGGGGCATAAGATCGAACTGGTAGTTCTTCTGACTGCTTTTTACGGCCTGCGCCGCAGTGAGGTTATCGGTCTGAAATGGAGTGCCTTTGACTTCAACCATAACTGCTTCTCCATCCGGCATACGGTAACAACTTGCAATGTAAAGGGAGAACGGGTCACGATTAAGAAGGCATACCTGTGCCTCGCTTTTGCTGGCCAACGGTGTTCCGATGGAACAGGTAAAGGAGTGGCTGGGACACAGTGAGATCTCAACAACGGTGGATATTTACGGGCATCTGCAATATGCCACGAAAAAACAATCCGCCGCAGCCATTGAGCAGGACATTGTGGCGCCCATGCTGCAAAACCTATCGGCGGTTTCTCCATAAAAAAGAAAGAGGTCTACCAGCTTTTCGCTGGCAGACCTCATGGCGGAGATGGAGAGATTCGAACTCTCGCGCCGGTTTTGAGCCGACCTACCGCATTTCGAGTGCGGACCCTTCAACCGCTTGGGTACATCTCCAAATTTATGTTATATCCCTGGTCCCGACCCGCCGACCAATTCAGCCGGTGGAAATCGGGAAGAACAACAGGATAGAACAAGCAACATTATTCAATTTGAACTCGGCTGGAACCCGCATGGTTCCAAGGGTTTCAGCCGTTTGGCACTCCGCATAGGAAACCTGATTTCGAATCATTACACCAACTTGGATGATGACGGTAAATCAGGGACGATAGCGGTAACTGCTTTTCGGCAGTTTGGACTTCCAAAGTGGAAACATGATTTCGAGTCGTTCTCGTTACGACCACTTCGATACGTCTCCAGATTTCAATGAATGCAATCAAGCTTAGTAATTATAACAGATTTCCTGGCAATTTTCAAGAGCTGCGGGACAATTATTTTTCCCGGATCGCATGTTGCGTTTGACGGAACATGCTGATGTGTCGTCAGACGCAACATGCAAAGAGGCTCTCCCCATCGGCTCGGGGAGGGCCTCCTCTTTTTTTATTTTTCTTTCTGTTCGGTTGCACGTTGGGGTGCAACTTTTTGTTCGTTTCGGGGTATAGGTGAAGGGGGGACTGCGTCTCCCCGGGGGAGCTGGAGCAGGGGCGGGGGCCCCTGCGGCCCACGATATGCGGGCGCTCCGCCCCGCGCCCCGGGTGACTTTCGTTTCACGACGAAAGTCACCAAAGGCGTGCCAGGGGCGCTGCCCCTGGACCCCGTTGGGGGGCATTATCATCCCCCCAGCAGCGCGCCGCGCTGCTCCCCCCAGAAAGGGGAGGGTGCCACTAAGGGTAGCTGGATTTGCCACTTTGAGGTGGTGCGAGCAATTGGCATTTCTTTCTCCCGAAGCTCCGTCGAGGAAACACCGGCTGCTTTTAAACCGTGGCGCGGGGATGACAGGCGACGAATGTGTCAGCTGTGTCGGGTTTGTGTCAAGTTTGTGTCAGGGAATTTGGCTTAATTAAGCCATTTGTTGGACCTTGACACAGTAAACACAGTATTTCTATCAAAAGATATTTTATAATAGGATATATAGAGAGAGTTAGGAAATTACTGTGTCAACTGTGTCAGTGTGTCAACAGCGGCCGCCCAGTGCCCTACCTGCCGCGCCACAGTTTGAAAATAGAGAGTGTGACCTCTGCCACCCCCGGAGAGAAAAAAAGACCGATTCGCCCACCCATCTCAAAGTGGCAAATCGGTCTGAGTTGGAGGCAGAAACCCTATCGAGGGGGTTGCGGCACCGCCGCAGGGGGAGCGAAGCGTCCCCCTTGGGGAGTACCCAGAGGGGTGCCCCCTCTGGGAGATTCTTTGGTGACTTTCTCATCGGGGAGAAAGTCACCCGGGGCTTGGGGCGGAGCGCCCAAAAGGTGGGTGCAGGGGCTACCGGCCCCGCACACCCCCTCCTACCGCAAAAACACCTCAATAACAGGAACCAGCGTATGCGGCTTGACATGCGGCAGATAGAAGAAGGTCGCGCTCTCGTCGTCCTCCTGCTTGTCGTCGCTGAGCAGCTCCACCTTGCCGTCGGTGAATTTGACCTCGCTGCCGTCGTGCAAGAACTGCGCGTAGGCCACCTTGCCCGCCAGGCCCTGCACCTTCATGTTGTCAAACGGGTAGGCAAACAGGTGGATGTACAGCCGCTTGCCGTCCTCGCTCTGGGTCAGGCGGCAGTCGGTCGGGGTCTTAAACTCCGGCTCGGCCTTGGTGCAGCCGTAGATCGAGCGGCTGTTGTACTTCATCCAGTCGGCGTAGACCTTCAGCGCCTCCTCTGCGCGGTAATCCAGATAGCCGCGGGCGGTCGGGCCGACGTTCATAATCAGGTTGCCGCCGTTGGAGACGGTGTTGATCAGCATCCGGATGAGCATCTCCGGGGATTTCCAGGTGAACTCGTCCCGGTAGTAGCCCCAGGAGCCGGAAAGGGTCTGGCAGGCCTCCCAGGTGACCAGCTCCCCGGTCTTGGGGTGGCGGAACCAGTCGGTCGGCTGGAACTGCTCGGGGGTCCACAGATCCTGCTCCAGCTCGGCGCGGTTGTCGATGATGATCTCCGGCTGGATGCTTCTGGCCAGCTTGATCAGCTCCTCCGACTCCCAGTCGTCCTTGCCCTTGCCGCCCAGCCAGGCCTTGTCGCCCTCGCCGTGGCGCTGGCTGTAGGAGAAATCCAGCCACAGGATGTCGATCTTTCCGTAGTTGGTCAGCAGCTCGCGGATCTGGTTGCGCATATACTCCGCATAGCGGTGCATGTCGCGGCCCTCATTCTGCTCCTTGGCGTCCGGGTCGTCGCGGCGAGGGTGGTTGACGTCGATGGTGAAGTCCGGGTGGTGCCAGTCAATCAGCGAATAGTAGAAGCCGATGTGGATGCCCTCGGCGCGGAAGGCGTCGACAAACTCGCGGGTCAAATCTCTCCCGGCCGGGGTGTTGGTGCACTTGTAGTCGGTGTACTGGCTGTCGAACATGCAGAAGCCCTCGTGGTGCTTGGTGGTAAAGACCGCATAGCGCATGCCCGCCGCCTTGGCCTGCCGCGCCCACTCCTTCGGGTCATAGAGGTCCGGGTCAAAGTACTGGAAATACCGGTCATAGACCTCCTCCGGGGTGCGCTCGCGGGTCTTGACCCACTCGTGGCGGGCCGGCATCGAATAAAGCCCCCAGTGGATGAACATGCCAAAGCGGTCATGGGTAAACCAGGCGGTGTTGCCCGGTGTTTTTTTGGTAACATAGCTGGACATAAACTGTATCCTCCCATTTTTCATTTTCGTACACAGAAGTTGCTTTCCCTTTAAAATCCTACGCCGCCGGGTTAAAGGCCCCGCCGTTGCCCCAGGCAAAGCGGCACTGCGGGAACAGCTCGCGCATCCCAATCTCAAAGTGCAGCTTGCAGATTCCCAGATCCACCAGGTCAAACGGCGCGTCGTCCGGCACACCGGCGGTGATGCGGTCGCCAAAGAAGGAAAAGACCACCTTCTGGGTGTTGCGGGCGGTGGGGGCGTGCTGCACCAGCTCCATCGCCGCTTCCTCCTCCGGAGACAAAGGGCGGTCGGTGCGGACCATCTCCTCAATTGGCTTTGTCTTGCGGTGCATGACCCCGCGGATCACCTTCTCCTTGAGGCTGCTCTGCGCCACATGGCCGACGGTGACGACGCAGACAATCTGCTCCCCTTTTGGCAGCGCAAAGACTTCGCTCTCCTTATCAAAGGTGCCGCCCACCCAGCAGGTGCCAAGACCCAGGGCGGTGGCGGCCAGCACCAGGCGCTCGCCGTAATAGCCCGCCTTTTCCCTCAGGTGTTCGATTTCCTCGAAGCCCTTGAGCACGATCAGCGAGCGCACGCCGCTGAACATGCCGTAGCTCTTGACCCCATCAAACGCTTCGCTGCCGTCCTCCAGCAAGGTGATGGTCAGGCCGCTCTCCCGATTGGCCTTCTCGATCTCCTCCTTTAAAACCGCCAGCTTCTCCTCCTCGATGGGGGCGGGCAGATAGCTGCGGCGGGAAATGCGCTGATGGATGGCGCTGACATAATCGATCATCGATCCTTCCTCCTTTTGGGGCGTCAGGATTCCTTTCTCCCAACGCCGTTATCCTCTCTTTTGGGGTCTACCCTTCCCCTTTTTATTCGACCGAAACCACTTTGGAAAACAGCGCGTAGTAGCGCGGGGGGATCACCTTATCCATGTGGTAACAGCCAAAGAACCACTTCTGAAAGCGGACCTGTTCGGTCAGCTCGTCAAAAAAGCGGGTCATCAGGTTGTGGTGCTCGCCGTCCATGTCGATGAAGTGGCGCACCGTCGAGCTGCACTCGTGGGTGACGATGAAGTCCACCTCGTTGTCATACTTTGCAAGCTCCCCTTTTGCCGCCGCAATTTCTTCTACGCTTGGCAGCTCCTGCGGCCACCAGGTGCCGTCGGCCTGGCGGATATCCATCTCCTGGCTTTCGCCGCCGCCAAAGACAAAGAAGCGCCTGCCCTCCAGGGTGAACACGCTCCCCCGCTCCAGCTTGTACAGCGAGCCGCCGATGTGCCGCACCTTGCCGCCGTTCCAGTCCTCCAGCGGGTACTGGGCAATCAGGTCGAGGTTGTCGTGGGTGCCCTCGACAAACAGAATCTGGTACTTGCTCCTGCCCAGCTTTTTTAAAATCGATTGCTCCTTTTTTGAGCCGTCCCACAAAAAACCGAAGTCTCCACAGACAATCAGGGTGTCCCCCTTTTTGAGCTTCTTCATCTCTTTGGATTTAAAGCGCTCGAGATCGCCGTGCAGGTCTCCCGTCAGATAAATCATCCTGGTCCCTCCTGTCATACCCTTTTATCTTACCGCACCGCCCTGTCTTTTGCAAGGGTGAATATGAACGTGGCGTAAAACTTGAGGATAAAAATTTTCTTTTCTCCCGCAAACGGTTTTACAAACGCCGCGCGATATATTATAATAAGGGTAAAAGTTGCCGCCGGCTGTGGGCGGCGCTGATTTTCCTTTACCAGATACAAAACCACATTTTCAGATAGAGACACCATGCAAGGAAAGGAACGTGTTGCAATGAAAAAATTCCTGGCGTTTTTGTTGAGCCTTTTGATGGCGGGCTCGATGCTCAGCCCCGGCCTGCCCGCCTTTGCGCAGACCACGACCGAAACCTCCACCGAGACGCAGGAGGAGGACACCGGCAGCGAGATTCAGGCCGCCGGTGAGCAGGACGCCGAGAGCGAAGGCTCCTCCGGCAGCAGCGACTACGCAGAGGGGGCCGAAAAGCTGGACATCTCGCAGGGCACCGTCCCCTTCATCGACGAGAGCGACCCGCTGATGGAAAACCTGGCGGTGTATATGGTGGAGCTGACCACCGACACCCTCATCCACTCCCGCAACGCCAACGAGCGCCGCTATCCCGCGTCGCTGACCAAGATCATGACCGCCATCCTGACGCTGGAAAATATCCCCGACCTGGACCGGGAGATCACCTTCACCGCCGAGCTGCAAAACTATGTCTATGAGATCAACCTCTCCTACGGCGGCGGCATCTCCACCGGCGGCATCGTCTTAAACGAGACGCTGACCGTCGAGCAGCTATTGTACGCCATCATGCTGCCCTCGGCAAACGAGGCCGCCGTCATGCTGGCCTATGAGATCGGCGACGGCTCGCTGGAACGCTTTGCCGAGATGATGAACGAGAAGGCCGCGGAGCTTGGCTGCCAGGGCACCCACTTTGTCAACTCCAACGGCCTGTTCGAGGAGGACCACTACACCACCGCCTACGACATGTACCTCATCACCAAATACGCGCTGCAGTTCGACCTGTTCCGCGAGATCGTCTCCACCCCCAGCTACGACACCGGCCCGACCAACCAGCAGGAAAACCTGCACTGGGACAACACCAACCAGATGATTGTGGAGGGCTCCGGCTTCTACCACCCGGAAATCACCGGCGTCAAGACCGGCACGCTGGAGGAGTCCGGACGGTGCCTGATCACCACCGCCGAAAAGGACGGCTATGAGTACCTGCTGGTGCTGATGGGCGCGCCGTATATGGACGAGGCGGGCAACTACATCACCCCCAACCAGGCCTTCGTGCTGACCGCGCAGTTCTATGACTGGGTGTTCGACACCTATAAAGCCAAGACCATCGTGGAAAAAGGGGACAAGGTCAGCAGCATCAACAACGTCCGGCTGGCCAAGGACGGCAAGGACTACCTGCAGCTGGTCAGCGCCGAAACCTTCACCGCGCTGATCCCCGACAACATCGACGTCTCCAACGTGCGGCGCATCGCCTACAACAATAACGGCGAGCGCATCGGCGAAAACGACTACGTCACCGCCCCGGTGGAACAGGGCGCCAAGATGGGCACCCTCAAGCTGATTCTGTACGGAAGCGTGCTGGGTGAGGTGGACCTCATCGCCGCCGAGGACATCGAGGTCAGCCCCCTGCTGCTGACGCTGGACGAGATCGGGCAGTTTTTCCAGAACTTCTGGTTCCGGTTTGTCTTTCTGTTCGTGGTGCTGATTATCGTGTTCTCGATTGTTGTCAACGCCGTCAAGCGCAAAAAACGCAAGCGCTATCGCCGCGTCACCCGCCGCCGGCACTTTTAAACTAAAATTGTAAAGGAAGCGTTTTACCATGCCGCAAATGACCTGCCCGGTCTGCAAAAACCACTGCCTGCTCACCGTGGAGGAGCAGGCAGGCTCCATCACCGTCTCCGGAAATAAATGCGCCCGCGGCGACCTGTACGGCCGCGAGGAGCTCAAAGGCGAGCGCAAGATCGTCACCTACCGCGCCGCCACCACCTTTGAGCAAGTCCCCACTGTGGAGGTAAAGACCACCGCCACCGTCCCCAAGGAGCTGGTCTTTAAGCTGATCCGCCTGATTAAAAAGCAGAAGATCGACCGCCCGATGAAGCGCGGCGAGGTGCTGCTGCACCAGCCGCTGGGGATGGAGCTGGACGTGGTGATCGACACCGACGAGCTGGAAAATCAACAATAAAGTTTTCGCCCGCCTTTTTCAAAAGGCGGCGGGTGTCCAGCGGGCAGCGCCTGCTGGTCGCCATGTCACGCTTATAGCCTACTGGTAAAATGGGCAATGTGTTGCGTGACCCGAAGTTGAACTGCGTTCAACTTCCCGGGCTTGTAAAAAAAACGGCTCCCGCAAAGGGAGCCGTTCCTCATCTTATCCAATTGTTCATTCCTGCGTTTCGATACTCTCCAAGCTATGGTTTTGGCCTGGCGTATCCAATCAGCTTTCTTCCTCCTGCTCAACAGATCGGTCTGGAGCTGGCTCAGTAGAATCATACGGCGTATAAAAGCAGGCCGCACAGGAAAACAAAACCAGAGCTGTACAAAGGGAGAGTGCTAAAAATCGTCTCATCCTCGTCTCCTCCTTTTCTCAATCACGCTGTTTCTTCCGTCTGGGTTTCTAGCCCCCAAGATGGATCGGGTGCGAAAAGACATCCTGTACAAGAAAAAACAATCAGCAGCGAAGTGAGCAGGACGGCTAATGATTTCCTCATAAGTTCTCCTCCTTTTTGACAAAACCGGTATGTTCGAACCACCTTCATGTTATCATTTTCTTCTCAAAAAATCAATCTTGTTTTTTGATTTTTGTAAGATATATGAAATCCCTGTTCTTTGGTTGGTCACATTTGATAGGTCCGGCTAGGCAATCGCGATGCTCTTTGCAATCGCCTCCAGCTCGTCCTGCGCAAGCGTCTCGGTAAAATGGAAGCCGACATACACCCTGCGCTCCCGGTCATAGGAGAGGATGCCCTGCTCCTCGATGTAGGGAACCTCTGCCGCGGACTTTCCTTCCGCCATCTGCTGCGGGTCCTTGTAGCAGACGGTGGCCAGGGTGGTCTCGCCGTTATCGGTCTGGCAAAGCGGCTGGTAAGGATCGACGTTCCAAAAGGCCACGCTTCCCAGCCGGATGGCGCTGTAGACCACCTGATAGTACTGCTCCGGCGGCACCCCTTCGGCCTCCTCGTAGATGTTAAAGCCGACCGTGCCGACCTGCTCCCCCTCCCGGAAGATGCCCACCGGCGTACACAGCAGGCCATCCACATCAGCAGGTTCCCCGCTTTGCTCAGCATCCCCGAGCGTCCAGCCCTCCGGCAGCTCGACCGAGAGGGTGAAGGGTTCGGTGTCGTAGATGGCGGCGTTGTATTCGTTCTTCCCCTCCTGGCTTGCCGGGAAGGAGACGGTCTGCGCGCCGCCCGCCTTACCCTGCGCAGCGGAGCAGCCGCCCAGCAGAACCATCACCGGCAGTAAAAAGAAAAGCAGTTTTTTAAGCATCTCGACTCCTCCTTATTTTATGCAAAGGCGTTTCGAGCTCTGCGGAGCTCGACCAGCAGGCGCTGCCCGCTGGACATCCGCCACCTTTTAAAAAGGTGGGCGAAAATTTCATTTTCTTTTCCGCAAACTGGGTGCCGCGAGGTAGAAACCAGGGCCACCCACCTAACCAATACGTGAATTGGCAGCGGCATCATGCCGCTCGGCTCAGCCCGGCATCACGCCACCGAGCGCAGCCGAAGGCAAGCGATCTGCGCGAGAACGTTAAGTTCCGAGCACCAGAAGCTCCGTTCGCGAATTGGGTCCGGGCTGAGCCCGGACCCAATTGGGCGCGGCATCATGCCGCTCAGCTCACACCGAGCGCAGCCGGAGGCAAGCGATCTCCGCGAGAACGTCAAGCCTCGATCACCAGAAGCTACGTTCGCGAATTGGGTGCAGGCTCAGCCTGCCACCACGTTCTGCGGCTTGCCCTGCTGGAAGGCGCGGATGTTGTCCTCCACAATCTGCATGCAGCGGCGGCGGGCCTGCAGCGGCGCCCAGGCGATGTGTGGGGTGACCATACAGTGCGGCTGCTCGATCAGCGGCGAGCCATGCACCGGCGGCTCCTCGGCCAGCACGTCGATGGCGGCATAGCCCACCCTACCGCTGGACAGGGCGTTTGCCAGATCGGTGTCGTTGATGATCTTGCCACGGGCGGTGTTGATGATGATGACGCCCTTCTTCATCTTGGCGATGGTCTCGCGGCGGATCATATTCTCGGTCTCGGCAGTCAGCGGACAGTGCAGCGAGATGATGTCCGAATTTGCCAGCAGCTCGTCAAACGAGACAAAGCGGAGCTGCTCATCCTCCCATTCCGGATGCGGATTGTTTCCATTGTAGCACAGCACCTTCATGCCAAAAGCCTTGGCCACCCTGGCCACGCTCATGCCGATGCGTCCCGCGCCGATGATGCCCATTGTCTGCCCGGCAATCTCGTCCAGCGGGGTCTTGCGGTAGGAGAAGTCCGGCGCGTGCTGCCAATCCCCCGCGCGCACCGACTGCGCGTGCTCATAGACGCGGTTGGTGATGGCAAACAGCATCGCAAAGACATGCTGAGTCACCGCCTCGGTCGCATAGGTCGGCACGTTGCAGACCAGGATTCCCTTTTCCTTGGCCGCCTGCACGTCGACGGTGTTGTAGCCGGTTGCGGTGACGCAGATGAGCTTCAGGTTCGGGCAGGCCTCAATGGTCTCCCGCGTGATCGGGCACTTGTTGACCAGCACGATCTCGGCGTCTCCGATGCGGTTGAGGATGCGCGCCTGCTCGGTGCGGTCATAGACAACCGTCGTCCCCAATTCCTTGATTCCCTTCCAGCTCAGGTCGCCCGGATTCAGCGCGAACCCGTCCAATACCAGAATTTTCATAAAAACACTCCTCCTCGCCCAAAAATGCTCTCGACCCGGAACGGATCGATTTCCCTTTATTGTAACACAGTTGGTAAAACTGCACAAGCATTTCTGTGTAAAACTTTTGCGCTAAACCTCCACCGTTTCCAACAAATCCACGATGACGCTGTTGGAGACCAAAAATCCCTGCGGGGTCAGCCGCAGCCGGTCGCCCTCCAGCCGCGTCAGCCCGTGCTGCTGCAGAAAGCGCGCCCGCTGCTCCAGCTTTTTTGTATCGGCCGAAAAATGTTCCCGAATCCAATCAAGCGAAATCCCCTCGCAAAGGCGCAGGCGCAGCATCAGCTGCTCCTCCAGCTCTCCGCCCGGGCCGTCGTCCACACGCAGCGCCCAGGGGTCCTGCACCGCCACAAAGCCCGCCAGATCGCGCGGAAAATAAAACCGCCTGCCCTCCCAGAAGGAGTGCGCCGCCGGGCCCAGCCCCAAGTATTGCTCGCACCGCCAGTACTTCAGGTTGTGGCGGCTCTCAAAGCCCGGCCGCGCAAAGTTGGACACCTCGTACTGCAAAAAGCCGTGGCGGGCCATCTGCTCGACGGTGTGCAGGTAGAGCTCGGCGCTGCGCTCCTCGTCCGGGCAGTCCCTCTCGACGTGCTGCCGTGCAAAGGGGGTGCCCGGCTCGATCTTTAAAAGGTAGCCGGAGATATGCTGCACCCCCAGCGCATCGAAGGTCTCGACAAAGCGGTCGATGGCCTGCGCGGTCTGCCCCGGTGTGCCGAGCATCAGGTCGACCGAGACGTTCCGAAAGCCCGCCGCCTGCGCCATCCGCACGCTTTCCTGCGCCTGCGCAAAGCTGTGCCGGCGGCCCAATGTCTGCAGCTCGCGGTCCGAGGCGGACTGCACCCCCATCGAGATGCGGTTAAAGCCCCCTTCCCGCAGCGCCTGCAGCTGGGCAAAGGTCATGGCGGCGGGGTTTGCCTCCAGCGTGATCTCGCTTTCCGGCTGCACCGCAAAGTGCCGCCGCACCGCGGACAAAATCTCCAGAAGTCTCTCTCCCAGCAGCACCGGCGTGCCGCCGCCAAAGTAGACGCTGTCCACCGCCTGCCCCGCTGCGGGGGCCGTTTCCGCCGCCCGCACCGCCGCCTGCACATACTGCTGCGCCAGCTCCTCGCGGTAGGGCAGCGAGTAGAAGTCGCAGTAGGGGCACTTGGAAAGACAAAACGGGATATGGATATAGATTCCCAGCATCCCCAAATCCTCCTTTTCCTTTTTGGTTATGCTCCTATTATAGCGCATTTTCGCCCGATTCTCCAGCCCCGGTCCGGGCAGCAAAAGAGGCGCGGCTCCGGCTGATTTTCCGACTCCTGCAGGAAGTACAGCCCGTCGCTGGTGGACACCGCCGCCGTCACCTTGGAGGCGATGCGCTTTGGATTGCTGCGGCTCTCGACCGCTTTGGAGTAGAGGCTGTTGTCCTCCGAGATGAAGTAGACGTTCTCGCCGTCGTTGTCCATGCCGACCAGGGTGATGGTGCCGACGTTGTCCAGGATGATAAAGCTGGAGTCGTCCTCAAAGTTTTTGAGCACCAGACGGGAGTCGCTCTCCTCCAGCACGTTGCCGCTGCCGGTGATGAGGTATCCGACCTGCATGGCGGTGGTGCTCTGCTCTGCCAGCGAGCTGTCCAGTGTCACCACCTGGGGCTGCTGCATGCTGCCCAGCTGATAGCGGTACATCTGATCCTCGACGCCCCAGTAGATATAGGTGTTGTTGGCGGCAGTGAAATCGATGTCATAGTCGATCTCGTAGCCGTTGACACTGTAGAATTTTTCGTAGATGGTGAAGCCCTCCAGGCCGCTCTGACCCACCGTCGCGGTGTCCGGGGAGACCGCGCGGAGGCTGCCCTGCGCGTCGATGTAGTGCAGCTGTCCCGGATAGAGGGTCTGGCGCTCCTCGTTGGTGGACTGCATCTCGCTGGTGGCAAGCTGGCGGACATTCTCGTTCCAGCCGTCCGACTGGGAGGTTGTCTCCAGAATGGCGACCGCGTTGTCCGCCCATTTCTCGGCGGTCTTGGTGGTCGGGTCGTACCGGTACAGGCTGCCGACCGGGTTGTATTCGTTGGCTTGCAGATCCGCGTCGGCGATGAAGGCCATGCTGCCGTCGCTGTACAGCAGCGCCTCGCTGACCGCAGAGCCCAGCTGCTCAAGCTCCCCGGTCCCCAGGTCGGAGACGCGGTAGAGGGTGACCAGACCGGTTTCCTCCTCGCTGGACACAACAAAGACGTCCTGATCGGAAATATTGTAGACATTGTACTGGGTCTCCAGAAGGTGCAAGGTGCCGTTATAGATGTAACCGCCCGCCACTGTGTTCTGGTCGTCGTCCAGCTGCACCACCTGCAGCAGGCTGTTGTCGGAGGAGGCCTTGGTGACAACGATGTTGTCCTGTCCGGCAATCTCCGAAACCGGCGTCAGCTCTCCATCCATATAGCGGGTCTGCACCAGCTTGTCGTCCTCCAGCTTGTTGTAGTAGATGGCGTTGTCGCTGTAGGCATAGATGACGCTGGCGTTTTCATCCAGCACCTTTTCCTCCCCATCGGCGGTGCGCACATACAGCTTGCCGACCATCTCCGCGCTGGTCTCAAAGCTCATCGGCAGGTAGACAACCTCGCCGTTTGCCAGCTCCACATAGTTGCGGCTGCCGATATACGGGGTGGAGATGGAAAGGCCGTTGGCGATGTACTGCCGCTCGGTCTCATCCTCGGCATCGTTGGTGTACATGGCAACCAGCTCGTCGCCGATGGCAAATCGGATGGCGTCGTCGCTGAAGGCGGTCAGTACCGTCGGGTTGTTGTGCTGCTCGGCGGTGACCTGCTGGCCGCCGGTTCCCAGCACGGCCCACAGCACCGCTGCCAGCGCCAGGATGATCACCACCGCCCCCACAATCAGGGGCAGGCTGCTGCGCTTGTGCGGCGCGGCAGTTTCCGGCTTGTCAGGCTTTTCCTGCGGATCGCTTGTTGGCTCTTTGGTCTCTTCTGGCTGCGGGTCCGCCTCCATCTGCTGCGGCTGGCCGCAGTGTGGGCAGGCTCCCTGATTTTCCTGTAACTGGTCGGCGGTAAATTCTCCGCCGCAGTGGACGCACTTCATGAAATGTGACACACCTTTCTAATCAAAAAATCCTTCTGCGAGAAAAGGGAATTTCCCCGCACATGCACCTATTATATCGGATTTTCCCTCCCAAGACTAGGCGTGAACTATTAAATTTTTCAAGATTTCGCCACCTTTTGGCACAAAGGCGCTCTGCCCGCCGCTCAATCCGTCAAGAATTCTGTCGTGTTTTTGTTCATTTTCCCGAAAGAGCGCGCAGGTCATTTTCGCTGTCCGAAAGGTATGCTATAATAAATATAAATCAATCCCCCCAATCGTGCCTGCTTTTTTCTATTTGTACGGCGCAGGCAATCATACCATAAGAGGTGAACAAGACAACATGACTGCTTCCAAGGACGCTGTCAGCGCAAGACAGCTTAAAATTTTAAAGATGGACACCCTGCATTTGAACCACTACCTCAACGAGATGATGCTGGAAAACCCGGTCATTGAGATCGAGGAAAACCTGACCGGCTATACCGACGAGGACATGCGCGCCCGCAAGGCGGAGTGGTTGGAGTCCAATGACTTTGAGGAGGGGTTGGGCTACTTTGACAAGGAGACCGAGCTGCCTGAGGCCGAGGACCCGGACTATGCCCTGCTCAACATGCACGAGGGCAAGACGCTGGAGCAGCACCTGCGCAGCCAGATCAGTGTGCAGCAGCTGGACGAGCGGGTCCGCGCCGCCGCAAACTACCTCGCCGGATGCCTGGACGAAAACGGCTACCTGCTGGCCCAGGCGCAGGACCTGGCCGAGGCGGGCTTCTGCGAGTCGGAATTTGACGAGGCGCTGGCGGTCATCCGCAACCTGGAGCCGCTGGGCGTGGGCGCTTCCAGCCTGAAGGAATGTTTGTGCCTGCAGCTGGACGAGGGCGACGAGATTGCCCGCCGGCTGCTGGACGAAATCGACCTGACCGGCAGCATCGACCCGGCAGAGCTTGCCGCCCGCTTTGGTGTCCCGGCGCAGGAAATCGAGCAGGCCATGCTGCGCATCCGCAGGCTAAACCCCAAGCCCGGCTCCCAGTACACCAGCCACAGCCGCTCGCCCTACATCCTGCCGGACGTCACCATGATTAAATTTGTGGACGAATACTATGTGGCGCTCAACGACTACTCGCTGCCGCGCATCCGCATCAACGAGGAATATCAGAACATGCTTCTGCGCGCCCGCGGGGAGGAACACCGCGAGGAGCGGGAATATCTGGAAGAAAAGATCGCCGACGCCAAGCTGCTGCAGGAGCAGATCGCTTTCCGCGGCAGGACGCTATTGGAGGTCACCAAGGCGCTGATTAAGCTGCAGGAGCCGTTCTTCCGTTACGGCCCGCGCTACACCAAGCTCCTGCCCATCCAGGAGCTGGCGCAGGCGCTTTCGATGCCAGAGGAGCTGGTCTCGGCCACCCTCAAAAACAAGTACCTGCAGTCGCCGTTCGGCGTCTACCCGATGAAATACTTCCTGGCGCGGGAGCACCACCCCCAGCAGGAGGGCATGGAGGCCATCCGCCAGCAGCTGGCGCAGCTTATCCGCAGTGAGCACCCGGACGAGCCCTACACCGACGAACAGCTGGCCCAGCTGATGGCCAAGGACGGTGTCTTTATGACCGAGGAGCTGGTGGAGCGTCTGCGGGAGGAACTGAACATCCCCGACAGCGAGCACCGCATCTTTTATGATCCCCAGTCCGAGGAGGAGCACTGCTGCGACGATGACTGCGGTCATCATCACCACTAGTTTTTTGTAAAAGGGCGGTCTGCAGCCCCCCTGGGCTTTTGCGGGGCTGGTAGCCCCTGCGCCCACCTGCAGGCGCTCCGCCCTGCACCCGGGTTACTTTCTCCCCGATGAGAAAGTAACCAAAGAATCTCCAAGGGCTGCGCCCTTTGGAATCCCCCGGTGCGTAGTCGCCGCCCTTGCTGCGCTCGCTTACGCATCGCGCCGGGCTACCTTCAGCCACAGAAAAAGACCGATTTGCCACTTTGAGCTGGTAGGCAAATCGGTCTTATTTTTTCCTTTGGTTTTATCGGGGAAACACTCTCTATTTTCAATCCGTGGCTCGGTGGGTGTGTTGCCATCGAGGATGCTTGAGGGTTTAAGCTATCGCGAACAATACCGCTAGGGCTGAAGGCCGGGGGATCAAAGGGGGCAGAAGTTAGAGCAGAACGCTTTTACTTCCACCCCCTTCGCCGGAGGTCCAGGAACCAGGGGGTTCCTGGCGTATCTTTGCCTACTTTCTCTACGCGAGAAAGTAGGCCGGGGTCGGAGGGGCGGAGCGCCCTCCACTCTGAGGGTGTGGGAGCTGCGCTCCCACTTCGGGGGCTGTGGGGGCGAAGCCCCCACAAAAAGCCCGGGTCCACCACCCACCCCTCGGTAGAGAAACCAAGAAAAAATTAACCGTAAATCTCCATGATCTTCTCCGCTACGCGGACCCCATCTACGGCGGCGCTCATGATGCCGCCGGCATAACCGGCGCCCTCCCCGCAGGGGTAGAGCCCCTCTATCCCCAGCGCCTGCAAGCTCTCCGGGCTGCGGGTGATCCGCACCGGCGACGAGGTCCGCGTCTCCGCGCCGGTCATCACCGCGTCGGCGTCCGCAAAGCCCGGCAGCTTGTGGTTAAACCGCCGCAGGCCCTCCTCCAGCATCCGGTTGACCTGCTGGGGGAACAGCTCCCGCAGCGCAGCCTCCTTTACCCCGCAGGAATAGGTCGGGGTTACGCTCGCCTTCGAAAGATCCGGCGCGCTCCCTTCCAGAAAGCTCTTGACCGACTGCGCCGGCGCGCGGTAATCCGAGCCGCCCAGTAGAAAGGCGCCGCGCTCCAGCTTTCGCTGGAAGGCCATGCCGGCCAGCGGCCCCGCTCCATAGTCGGCGGCGTCCACCGAGACCACCAG
>PPYF01130172.1_pt1 | contig 18269 bp, 10 predicted proteins | sample 1559871 | NCBI WGS metagenome assembly PPYF01 (sample SAMN08240021, study PRJNA423297) | Human gut metagenome, whole genome shotgun sequencing project. | reverse complement strand
GGGTAATTTCTTTTGTAAGAAGCGGAGCGTGTACAGTATAAAAGACGTTACTTCTTTTGATAGGATAGAATAGATTTGTTGCGCATTTTCCGGAGTCTTCAAAATGAGTTTTGAGGAACGGAATGGTGTTGTCTTTACGGAGCTCCCATTGGTGCTATCAATGGACTGTCATTCAACCTTTTGAACTGAAAAATACATACTTTCATTCTTTGAGAGCCTCATTTCATCCCTTTCCAACTGTCATCTTTCTGGACTTCCAATCCTCTTTCCAATATCCCAACGGACTGTTTTTTACTATTCCAAACAAAACCGGTCTATTTTCTCCTTATTCCCTGATTATTAACGAAATTAACAAGATTTCATTACCTGCGAAGTAACGGAAAAAATCATATAATCAACAACTATGTGAAAGGGAATGAAAATGAGAGATTATTCACTTTTTTATTTTTTAAATTTATAAATTTAAAGTTTTCAATTATGAACAAGAAGTTTCTAAGTGTAATCCTGTTTAGTGCCTTAATGGTTGGTACTGCAGGAACTTTCACGTCTTGTAAGGACTATGATGATGACATTGATCAGATCAACAATGAGTTGACTGGTATCAAGGCTTCAATCAGCGACTTGCAGGCAAAAGTGGGCGATGGTAAGTTTGTTACCAACGTTGTGAAAAATGGTGATGGTATTACAATCACTTGGAGTGATAATACTACTAGCACCATTGGAACCATTAAAGGTGATAAAGGGGATAAGGGTGATGCTGCTACAATCACCATCGATCCAGTTACTAAAAATTTCATCATCAACAACGAAGATACCGGTATTTGCTCTGAAGGTAAGAATGGAGTAAATGGCATCAATGCTAAAGCTCCTTCTATCAGTAAGGAAACCGGTAATTGGGTGACTTACGAATGGGATGCTGAAAAGAATGACTATGTCGGCACTGATACTGGCATTTCTGCCATGGGAGCAAGTACTTATGTCGTAGATAAGACCAGCTACTGGGAACTGCACGTTGCAACGAGTGAAAATGGTGAAGGCGAACCTGCTGTCATCAAATTACCCAAAGCCGCATCTATTACAAGCTTGAAAGCGGTTTCTATTGATGACGGTCAGATTAAAGCTGCTAATGTTACAATGAGCTATGGTAAGGCATTGGGTGCTGATGTGAAATTTAATAATGTAACATATAAGAAAGACGCTATTTTGCTTTCACAGACTAGTACATTAAGTGCCATTGTAAATCCTCAGGATGCCGATGCCACTAAATATGCTTATGTTTTGTCCGATTCAAAAGGTAATATGCCTTTCAAGGTGACTAATCCGGTAGCTAACATGACTGAAGATGCATTGACTCGTGCAGCTTCAGTGAACAAGGGTGTATTCGATATGACTGTAGAGTATCTTTCTACAGCAAATTGTGGTAAATCTGCAGGAACTTATGCTTTAACGACTGAAACTGCCGACGGTTTGGTCGCTTCCGCATATGATGTAAAAGTGACAGAAGAGGCTGTTAATACAATTGCTGTAACTAACCTGAAAGCTCTTTCTGTTGACATCAATAAGGAACTTGATTTAATCGGATGTTTCAAAAATGCTAATGTTGCTACTGTTAATGGTGTTGCTGTTGCCGATTTGACTCCTTATATCGTTGATTACTATTTTGAAATTGCCGATAAGACTGCTGCAGCAAATCTTGGTGCAACTATATCAGGAAATACGATTAAGGCTGAAAAGGCTGGTCTTCTTGTTATTAAAGTAAATTATCTGTTAGTGAATGGAACTGTCGCAGAAGCTACAACTGCCAAGACTATTGCAGTAACCTTTAAATATGTTGCTCCTTCAACAACTTTAGGTGATGTAGAATGGACAGTAAATAAAACTAATGCTGATTTCTTCTTGCCATTGGGTGATATTCAAGCAGCTTTGGCTGGTTCAATTGACACTGACCTGCCTTCTGTTGTAAAGGTTGGAAGCATTACTTGGGCAGACGGCAAGGCTCTTACTGAAAAGACAATCACAGTAAACGGTGTGAAATATGGTAAGGATGGAACTGCATTCGATGAAAGCTGGATTACAACAATTGATGCAAGCACTCTTTATGTTAAAAACAGTGCAGGTCAATATGTTTCAGCGGCTGGCTCTAAGATTCAGACCCCGTTGTACATCAAGTTCAGTTTCGATTACACTAAAGCATTCCCAGCAGAAGAAAGCTATCAAATTGTATTGGGCTTGAAGAAGAAGGGAGCCACAGTAAACGCCTTTGAAATTCCTGTTAAGGTTACTATCAAGTCTCCGGCTGAGTCAGCTGTAACTCCGTTCAGCAGACTGTCTGCTTACTTCGTTGGTGACAACGCTGTAGCTTACGGTTCAGCAGATGGTACAGATGTTACTTATAACTTGTTCAAGCTGTACAAAGACATGGGTGCTGAAAAGACCAATGTAGCGTTTACTGAAACGCTTCACGAAATTGATGGACACACTTGTACACCATGGATTACAACAACCGGTGTTGCGGGTGATATCAGCGTTAAGGTATACGACAATGCTCAGAATGCAGACAACAGAGACAATGTTTACTCAACTCGTGAAATCCAGGCTGCTTACACTGTATTCGGCAACGTTCACATCGCTAAGATTGTAGATAAATTCAACTTGACAGTTAAGTCTGAAATCAAGGAAGGTGCCTTGGAAGCTACTGCAGCTGCAAATGCTTCTGGCAATGGTGTTAGTCCTATCAAGGTTAGCTTGAAGAACATCACTGCTAAGGATGTTTACGGAGAGGCTTATAACTTGACTCAGATGTATAAGAAATCAGGTGCTAATTATGTAGCGGATACAACTGAGCCTATGGATAGTAGAATCCAAAGCGTGAGAGTTGTTTTGGCTGATGACAATGCCAAAGAATATCTGGCTATTGAAGACCATAGTGGAAGTCAGTTTGCTCCGACTGAGACTGATGCTTACTCTTACTTCTCAGTAGTGAAGAAGAGCGCAGAAACTGCATTGCAGAACGATGTTCCATGTAAGGTTTCTCTCGTTGTACTTGATAAGTGGGGTGCTACCACAACCACTACTGTAACAATTACTTTGAAGAAGTAAGATATATAGTACATAGATAGACTTGAGGGTATTCCGATAAAACGGAATGCCCTCTTTTTTTCTCCAGAAATTTATTTTCCATCACTTTGCTTCCACACTTCCACCCACCTCCTGCATCCCCCTATCCATCGGCATTTGAGCTGCTGTGGAAGCAACAAAAAAAGGTGGAAGCAAATTTTGCTTCCACCTACTCAAAACGCTATAGTTTTACCGTAACCTACTCGTCTCTACCATAATACCCCGTGCAAGGTACATAAATCGGTTGGTTGAGTTTTCCTGCATTCTCGAGTTTGCCTTCGCTGCGAAGCAGGCGAATATGAAGCTGTGCAGTAGAGCGCATCATTCCGCAGAGGCTCTGAAAATCACTGCGTGTAAGGAACTGATGCGTAGAGAAGTAGCTCGTCAGCCGCCTGTCAATCTCCTTGTCACTCAGCTTTTGGGAATGCTCATTCAGCCCCAGCGGTTTAGCTTTGATAGCGCCTATCTCATTCTTCAGCACCTGGTCGGCACGAAACTTGATGCCCTTCAGCTTAATCTTGGTGGTTTTACGTTTGGTCGCGGCAGTCACCGGCTCCGTGCTCGTCAGTACGGGATAAAAATAGCCGATACCGTCCAGATGTACCTGCCGCCCCTCGGCGAGGTCTTCCCCCATGACGTGCGACAAGGCATCCAGTACCGCCGAGACATCAGTCTCCGTCAACGAGCTGCGTTCCTGAATTCTGCGACGCAGTTCGTCGGTAGTGGTAGAGCCGTTCAAGCGGATGCGCGGATGAAGTATCTTTTCTTCCCGCTGTTTGTCTTTAGGTTCTGGGAGCTCATACCAATCGAATAAAATTGCCATAGTTCAATGTCTTTTAAGTTGTTGTACAATACGTTCGCGCCCTATGCGGAATAGGTGCGGGTTACGTACTTCATCCGTAAAAGCTTTGGGAAGAGAAACGCCTAACGGCCATGAACAGCTCTGCTTACAGTCGTCAAGCGATTGCTTCATGACCGTAAGCAGAGCTGTTCATGGTCGTTAGGCGTCATCTATTCCCTATACAAAAGTAGACAAACAAAGGGAGAAAAGCAAAGGAATGCCTATGTTTTAAAAAAGAAATCCAAAGGTTTCCGACACCACGCTGTATAGTTTGTGGAAGCAGGCATTTATTTAATAATTATTCTGCTGAATACTTGTTTTCCGCCTTCTGATGTCGTATCTTTACGAGAATTATATTTACCCAAACAAGCTGACAAACAGAATGAAAATTACCTTGATTAGAGCAGAAAAAGAGAGCGGAAAGGAAGCCCTCAGCACCCTGGAAGCGGACGCACTGATTAAAAAACTGAAAACCGAAACCAAAGCCGGACATGTATCGACCCTCCGGGCCATCCTTCCTCAACTGGAGGGTACTTGCGCCCAATACGAACATATAGACAAACTGCCACGCATCTACCCTGCCGTGGAATATAGCCGTACACAAGAGGGAGAACGGCGGATGAAGAACTATAACGGACTCGTACAACTGGAAGTAAACCGTCTGTCGGGCATTGCCGAAGCGGAATATGTAAAGCAACAAGCCGCCCTGCTGCCACAGACCTTTGCCGCTTTCTGCGGTTCCAGCGGACGGAGTGCCAAGATATGGGTATTGTTTGCCCTGCCCGACGGCACAACGCCGAAGCGGGAGAGCGATGCCACCTTGTTTCATGCCCACGCCTACCGTATGGCGGTGAAGTGCTACCAGCCCTTACTGCCGTTTGCCATTACATTGAAAGAACCTTCCCTTACCCAGAGTTGCCGCATGACTCTGGACGGATATCCATACTACAATCCTGCCGCTGTACCTTTCTGCCTGGAACAGCCCCTCGGCATGCCCGAGGAAGAGAACTTCCGGCAACGAAAACTCGCAGAAAAGAATCCGCTGTTGCGGCTGCATCCGGACAGTAAAGCCTCGGACACCTTCGCCATACTCTTCGAATCAGCCCTTGACCGTGCATTCCGCGAATTGGACGGCTGGAAACGGGAGGGGGATTTACGGATACTGCTGGTGCCTCTGGCCGAACATTGTTTCAAGGCAGGCATCCCCGAAGAGGAAGTAGTCCGCCAGACATTGATGCACTATTACCGGGAAGCGGATGAATTCATTGTTCGTCAAACGATTCATAACCTATATCAAGAGCTTAAAGGCTTCGGGAAAAAGAGCAGTCTGACGCAAGAGCAGGAGAGCGTTTTCCGGCTGGAAGAGTTTATGGGCCGCCGGTATGAGTTCCGCTACAACACCGTTCTGGATGATTTGGAATACCGTCAGCGCGACTCCGTCCATTTCTATTTCAAGCCTGCTGACCAGCGTGCCCGCAGTACGGTCTCCATGAATGCCCTGAAGGAGGGTATCCGCGTATGGGACCGCGACATCAATCGTTTCCTTACTTCAGACCATGTGCCACTCTATAATCCCGTCGAAGAATACCTTTACGATACCGGCCGCTGGGACGGGAAAGACCGCATCCGGGCGTTGGCCGATCTCGTCCCGTGCCACAATCCTCATTGGCGGGAGTTGTTCTACCGCTGGTTCCTGGGCATGGTGGCACACTGGCGTGGAATGGACCGGCAACACGGAAACAATACTTCTCCTCTGCTTGTCGGTTCCCAAGGGTTCCGGAAATCCACCTTTTGCCGCATTTTGCTGCCACCGGAGCTGCGTTTCGGCTATACGGACAGCATCGACTTCAAGAGCAGACAGGAAGCGGAGCGCAGCCTGGGACGCTTTCTGCTCGTCAACATCGACGAGTTCGACCAAATCAGCATCAACCAGCAGGGTTTCTTGAAGCATCTGCTGCAGAAACCGGTTGCCAACCTGCGCAAACCCTACGGCAGCACCATCCGTGAGATGCGGCGGTATGCCTCCTTCATAGGCACCAGCAATCAGAAGGACTTGTTGTCCGACCCCAGTGGCAGCCGCCGTTTCATCTGCATTGAGGTCACCGGTCCCATCGATACAAATGTCACCATCAACTACCGCCAGCTCTATGCACAAGCTCTGAATGCCGTAGCCAAAGGTGAGCGCTACTGGCTGGATGATGCCGATGAAGCCATCTTGAAGCGGACGAACCGGGAATTTGAACAGCTCACCCCACTGGAACAACTCTTTCACAGCCATTTCCGTGCGGCAGAAGAGGATGAAGAGGGGCAATGGATGATGCCCATGCAGATTCTTTCCGCTTTACAGACAAAGACGCGTGACCGTCTGGCAATCAACAAGGTTGCCGTATTCGGGCGGACGCTCAAGAAGCTTGAAATACCGAACAAGAAGTCAAGGCAGGGGACACTGTATCATGTAATGCCGCTGGATTAAATGCTCTGCAGTAACCCCGCACAAGCATCTTCCAGAATGTCCAGCACATACTCAAAACCTTCGGAACCGCCGTAGTAGGGGTCCGGTACATGGTCGGCATGGGTAAACTTTGTACAGTATTCCGTCATGCGGTGTATCTTGCTCCATTCGGCGGTTGAAGGGGCACGATCTTTCAGGTCGTCGATGTTGCGGTCGTCCATACCGATAATCAGGTCGAAGTTGTAAAAATCCTCGGTACGTACGGGTCGCGAAAGATGCGTCAGATTGTATCCACGGCGGGCAGCATGGGCACGCATCCGGCTGTCCGGCAGTTCGCCCTGGTGATAGGACAGAATGCCTGCAGAATCGATTAAAAACTCATCCGCACGTCCGGCTTCTTCTATCAGATGTTTCATGACTCCCTCTGCCGAGGAGGAACGGCAAATGTTGCCGAGGCAAACGAAAAGTATCTTCTTCATATTTCTTTAGTTACGAGTTATTTACATCGGGTCTACATCATAATACACTATCAACGACTTGAAGCGGTCTTCCGCCACCATCTCCTTTTGCACCTGGACGAGCAGCTCGCGGGCACGTGCCATCGGGGCATTGGTTTCTATCTTCAAGATAATCTTTCGGATGAACAGGGTCTGTACGCGTGCTACGGGCGGCTTGTCCGGTCCCAGCACACGGTTGCCAAAGACGGTGCGGAGCTTGGCGGCCATAGTCTGTGCCATGAGGTCGAGCAGGGTCTCGTTCCGGTTCTTCAGGTAGACGTACACCAGGCGGTAGTAGGGCGGGTAGTGGAACATCTGGCGTTCGGCAAGCTGCCCGCCTACCATGGCTTCGTAGTCGTTGGCAATGACTTGCGGGATGATGGGATGGTCGATGCTTTTGGTTTGTAGCACCACCCTGCCGCGCTTGTTCTTCCGTCCGGCGCGTCCGGCAACCTGCGCCATCAGCTGGAAGGCACGCTCGTAGGCGCGGAAGTCGGGATAGTTCAGCATGGTGTCGGCATTGAGGATACCTACAATGCTGACGTGGTCGAAATCCAGACCCTTGGACACCATTTGCGTGCCTATCAAGATGTCCGTCTTGCCTTGCTGGAAATCGGAAATAATGCGCTCGTAGGCGGTACGGGTGCGGGTGGTGTCCAAGTCCATACGGGCTACGCGGGCGTCGGGGAAGAGAGCTTTGATGTCATCTTCTATTTTTTCTGTGCCGAAGCCGCGGTTGCGCAGGTCAGTGCCCTCGCAGGCAGGACAGATGCGGGGCAGTTGGTAGGTGTAGCCACAGTAGTGGCAGGTCAGTTGGTTCAGTCCCTTATGGTAGGTGAGGCTGACGTCGCAGTTCTTGCACTTGGGTACCCAGCCGCAGGTGTTGCACTCTATCATGGGGGCGAAGCCGCGGCGGTTCTGGAAGAGGATGACTTGTTCTTTCTGTTCCAGCGCTTCGCGGATGTATTGCAGGAGCAGTGGAGAGAACGGACCGTTCATCATCTTCTTGCGGTGCAGCTCCTTGATGTCTACGGGGATAATCTCTGGCAGTTGTATCTCTTTATAGCGTTTTTTCAGTTCCACGAGGCCATACTTGCCGGATGTGGCATTGTGCCAAGTCTCTACAGAAGGGGTTGCCGTACCCAACAGAGTTTTGGCGCCGCACATGGAGGCGAGTACAATGGCTGCATTGCGGGCATGATAGCGGGGGGCGGGGTCTTGCTGCTTGTAAGTGTTTTCGTGCTCCTCGTCCACAATCACAAGACCGAGGTTGCGGAAAGGAAGAAAGACGGAGGAGCGGACGCCGAGAATAATGTCATAGTCTGCTTCCGACAGCTGCTTCTGCCAGATTTCCACCCGTTCGGCATCGGGGAACTTGGAGTGATAGATGCCCAGTCGGGAGCCGAATACGCGTTGCAGGCGCTCTGTGATTTGCGCAGTGAGGGCTATTTCGGGCAGGAGATAGAGCACTTGCTTTCCTTGCCGGATGGTTTCCTCTATCAGATGAATGTAAATTTCTGTCTTGCCGCTTGCCGTGACGCCGTGCAGCAGGCAGACGTTCTTGTTTTGGAAATTCTCTAAAATGGAGTGATAGGCGCGTTGCTGGTGCTCGTTCAGCGGGTTGACGGGGATGACTTCTTTGAGGAGTGCTTTGTCTATGCGACCTATTTCCTGCTGGTAGACTTCGAATGCACCACGGTCCACAAGACCGTTGAATACGGCAGGGGTGGCAGAGGTGCGTTGCAGCAGTTCGGCTTTGGAGACTTCTTTTATATCTCGTCCGCTGAGGTAGCCGGAGAGTTCCAGATATTTCATCAGCAAGTCCAGTTGCTTGGGGGCACGGCGCTGCAATTTGTCGAAGAAGATGTGCAGGCGGTGTTCGTTGCGGGCAGCAGCAGTGAGGCGTACACGGGTTTCGGTCTTGGGCTTATAGGTGCGGCGCAGTTCTTCCTTTACGAAGATGGCCTCTTTGTCGAGCAGTGACTTGATGACAGAAAGTATGTTCTTGATGCCGGTCTCTTTCTCTAGTTTCGTCACGCATTGCTCCGGGTCGGCAGAGAGTGCGTCCAGTATCTTCTGTTCCTTCTCCGGCAGGTGGACGTCGGACTCGAAATCGGGGTTGTACTCTACGATTGTTTCACTCTCCAGCTTCAGACCGGAGGGCAGGGCGGCCTTGTAGACGTCTCCTTGCGTGCAGAGATAGTAATCGGAGAGCCATTCCCAGAACTTGAACTGCCGCGGAAGCAGTATCGGGCGGGCATCCAGCAAAGCGGACACTTCCTTTACTTCGTATTCGGTGGGGGCACAATAGTGCACGTTGCGCACGATGGCTGTATAGTATTTCTTCCGTCCGAATGGTACTACCACCCGGCAACCAATCTGCACTTCATCCGCCCATTCGTCGGGCAGGGAGTAGGTGAAGCAGCTGTGCAAAGGCAAAGGCAATATGACGTCGGCGAACTTTTTCATCGTGGGGACAAAGATAGTGGAAAGTGGAGGGAGAATGAAATGAACGGGGGCATTTTTTATGCTGAGGAGAGGAGGAGGCTGTTGTGGATTTGGATGAAGATAAGGGAGGGATATATGGGTATTGCAGATTTTATGGGTCGGATGGGTGTAGAAGTATGGGGAAACTGGTGCAAGCGTTTTATAAGCTTTGTTCGATGTATTAAAATAAGAGTGAGTTAGTTATGGTAAAACTATGGCGTTTTGAGTAGGTGGAAGCAAAGTAGGGAGAAAAAAGTTTCTAGAGAAAAAAAGGAGGATGTTCGTTTTCGAGCATCCTCCTCTCAATTTATCTCACGTCCCACATCGTGGGACGTAATCTTGTCTACAATTCAATTATTGTTGTTGGAACGTCATAGTGAACGGAGTGTTCATGGTAACATCAACTTCATAATTGAAGTTATCCGTAAATACCAACTGAATCTTAGTCGGAACATCAGAACCTTGTGATGCATTTGACTTGGAAGTCAGTTGAATATGTGTTGCTTCCTTAATATCGCTAACAGTAGTATATGTTTTTTTCGAAGAATCATATTTGGCATAAGTAGCGCCTGCTACACATTCATAATATTCATCTACTCTATCATACTTATCACCTGTTAAGAAATGCAGGGTTACAGACCTCATGTAAGTATTTTCTTTAGTACCAGATGTAGTCATCTTAGTCAAGTCAAGAGCTTCTTTATACCAGTCGGTAATCTTAAGATCGCTAAATGCAATGTAGGTTGATTTACCGACAGCACCCGGGTAAGTTACCTTAGGAGCAGCTTTAGACCAAGCGAATGTACAATCGTAAATGTAGTTACCAAATTCAACAGTGAAATCAGTACCCCATGCCGGATTATGATCTACAACTTCCCAAGCTTTAGTTTTTGCATTATACTTGTTGCTGATCTTACCATAATTGTAATGAATAGCCATTGGGAACTTGGTTCCAAATGCCTCGTCTTTCGGATTAACCAAAGCAGCAGGAGCAGAGATGATGTTTGAAGCAGGAACGTAATCTACAACGACCTTAGAGGGATCTGAGTTGATTTCAGAGAAAATCAGATTAGCATATCCAGTAGTACCCGTTGCATCTTTAGCGATACCATGCCATACATTCTTCATGTCATATTCTGCTTGGGCATTGTTATAAACCGGATAAATCTTCAAGTTATTTTGAACCAGAATATTGGTATACGGATATACAGTAGCCGGGAAGGCTGGCAACGTCTTCGTGAACTTGATAGTAGAAACTGCTACAATACCAGATGTTCCATTCTTCGCAGTGATAGTTGCTGTGTAAGTCATATTGTCTTTCATCTTAGAAGCTACAACGTCGGACATTTCCACAGTAGCTACACTTGTGATAGTAGCTGCATCAATAAGTTTAGTGTCATCTGCTAACAAATTAACCACAACTTTCTTATTATTCTTGAAGATGAAGTTAGTGTAGCTGAAATCTGTTGTTACATCTGTGCCTTCTGCGTCTTTAATAACCATGCTGTATGTACCACCTTGAGCGCGTCCCCAGTTTGCAGTAGAGAATGCATCAGTCTTGCTGGATACAGTTGTTGCAAGAGGAGTAATAATCTTAGCATCCATAGTCAATGTCAAGTTTGCTACATTCTGAGCTGTTTCGCCTACATATACATAGAATGCTTTACCATCAGGATCTACCAAAGAACCGTCGTAGTTAACAGCATAAACACGGAAACCAATATAATCACCTTCGGCATTAACTCCTTCGGGAACAGTCAGTTCCAAAGAAGAACCGCTTGTAACTGTATTTAAGCCCTTAACACCATAAGATTTCCAAGCATTGATTTCAGAAGGAGCGCTTTCTACTGCACAATCACTATCCAATGTAATATAGAAACCGCGAACATTTTCAGCTACAGCTTCATCAAAGTTTACAGTAAATGCTTGGCCGGCTTTTACACTATATGCAGGGATTCCCTCTATATTTCTATAATCATCTGCATCAGCAATTACATTAATCTTTGAAGCATCATCATTTTTGATGATAGGTTCTGCCCAAGGACTATATTTTTCATCAGTATCCCATGCAAGTTCTTTATAAGAAACTTTTGTTCCATCTTCTGAGAAGGAGTTGTCCTCACCAGCCCAGCGGTTTCTGATTTCTGCAACCGATGTCTTGTCTACATTGAAGGTCAATTTGCGCAAAGCCTCTTTATTGTCGGCAGCAAGAATTAATCCGTATTCAGATACGACCTGTCTTAAATCTGTTGCACTATCGCCTATCATTACGGCATACAAGATGTCTTTATCTTTTTTACCATCCTTACCATAAGTAGCTGCTGCTGCTTTATAAGCATCTGCATCATAGTTGTCTACGAGCTTCACGGAGACTTTCCATAAACCATTGGCAGAAATACCTCTTGTAGTTACCAGTTCTTTATAAGCTTCAATAGTCTTAACTTCCAGCAAACCATTCAGGTCATTCATCTGACTATTCACTAGCCTGATCATGCTTTTATCCAAAGTTGCATTTGTTGGAGATACACGAATAATAAAGGATTCTTCGAATGTTTCTTTATCACCCTTTTTAAATGAAATAGGTTCACCAGCCAGTTTGTCACCAAAAGTCCAAGTTCTAACAGCTTCGGCAGAAACTAAATTCAAGTCCACGTATCGTGTACCATATACATCCATAGTTGTCGTATATAAGGATACATGAGTAACTTTCTTATTCAATGCAGCAGATACTACATCCAATTTAGCACCTACGACAGCTGTTACTTGTTCTGCAATCTTCTGAATCATAGCTTCAGTCAACTCGCCTTCTTGCAAAGCTTCCAAGTCTTCAATCAACTTGTCGATAGCGTCTTTGTTGGCAGATACAGCTGCATCATTACTTGTTTTGTAATTTTCCAATGCAATAACTTGTGCTTCTACTGCAGTCAGTCTGTTTCCTAAAGCAACAAGGTCTGCATTCAATGCAGTGATTTTATCAGTCAAAGCTACATCTGCTTCAGCTAATTTAGCCAAGGTTGTTTCTGTAGTAGTCTTAAAGGCCTCCAATGTCTGAATACGACCTACAATTTTAGACATTTCTTCTTCTGCATTTGCTACTGCTGCTTTTACAGCATCAACATCATCTGCACTAGCTTTAATGGCAGCCTGCAACTCAGCTTTCACTGTTTCCAATTCAGCCTTTGCTGTTTCAATGGCCTTGTTCTGTGCTTCGAGCGCTGCTTTTTCTGCATCGTCCTTAGCGGCAGCAATTGCATTTTCCAAGCTGCCCTGAGCTGCTTGCAAACTGCTGATTGAGCTTTCTACAGCACTAACCTTGCTGCTTAAGTCGCTCTTCTGGCCGTCAATTTGTTCCTGCAAGTCCTTGATGTCATCATCATAGTCCTTGCAAGACGTAAACGTTCCTGCAGTGCCAACCATTAAGGCACTGAACAGGATCACACTTAAAAACTTCTTGTTCATAATTGAAAACTTTAAATTTATAAATTTAAAAAAATAAAAAGTGAATAATCTCTCATTTTGAATCCCTTTCGCATACTTCTTTTGTTACTAAGTATTCCGTTACTTCGCAGGTAACGGAGGAATTTTCCGTGCAAACATAATTGTTTTTCTATAAATGAGCAAATAATAATGCTGTTTTTTTATAATTAATCGAAAAATCTGCATTTAAGCGCACTTTTTTGTTAATGGGATTGTTGTTCGCCCCAATTATTAGTGTATTTGCACGTATGTTCTGCATTATAAAGGGATTGTACTTATACATATTATTAATAAGAGAATGTATAATTTAAATTGAAGATGAAAGAGATTACCTTACAAGAAATGCTGTCAACTATTATTGGAGAGCTTCGAGAAAATGGAAGATGGGGAACAGCCCATATTTACCAATCCACATTGAATGTGTTTTCCGCATTCAATAACTATCGGGATTTGCATCTGCGCAAATTGAATCCAGTGGTTTTGAAACGTTTTGAAATGCACCTGCGTCAACGAGATTGCAGTTGGAACACCGTTTCTACCTATATGAAAGTCATTCGCTCGGCTTACAATCGAGCTGTAGATTTACGATGTGTCCGTTATACTCCTAGATTATTCGAACATGTATATACAGGAACTAAAGCAGACAAGAAAAGAGCTTTGGAAGCTTCGGATATAGGAACTTTAGTTCGCGGGACAGAAATGGATTTGTCCAAAAGGATTCCTTCCTCAAGCCTTCAAAAAGCCAAAATGCTATTTGTTTTTATGTTTATGATGCGTGGTCTCCCATTTGTCGATTTAGCTTTCTTGCACAAGAAAGACCTGCAAGGGAATGTATTGTCCTATCGTAGAAGAAAGACTGGTCGCACCTTACGGGTACTTCTATCCCCTGAAGCCTTACAGCTGGTACACATGGTATCCAATAAGGACGAGAACTCACCTTATTTATTCCCAATATTACGTAGCAAGGATGGTACAGAAGCGGCTTATAAAGAGTATCAATCAGCTTTGAGGCGTTTTAACTATCAGCTGTCAGCTTTAAAAACACATTTGAATATGAGTTCACATCTTAGTTCGTATTCGGCAAGACACACGTGGGCCACAATGGCATATTATTGTGAGATTCACCCTGGCATTATTTCCGAAGCGATGGGACATTCATCGATAAATGTTACTGAAACCTATCTCAAACCTTTCAACGACAAGAAGATTGATGAAGCAAATGAGAAGGTAATTTCTTTTGTAAAAAGCAATGGAATCTCGGCATAGATTTTTTTATTTTTATTGATAAAGCGGCCTAGATGTGTCCATATTTATTCCTCCCGCAAGAAGCATCTCTTGAAGGGAAGAGTCCTCTCGCTCATTTCTCAACAACTTCCCCTTAAGCCAAAACTCTACAAAATAACACTTTAAGTCTTTCTTTCCCTATAAATATTTTGATTTCCCTTTATCGTAACTTTACCTCTCGGTCATATTATCAGAATTCCACCTATAAGTCACTTTTCATCTTTCATCACTTAAAATGTTATAAACAATTATAGGGACATTACAACTATATTAAATCACTTTTTATTTTTTTAAATTTATAAATTTAAAGTTTTCAATTATGAACAAAAAGTTTCTAAGTGTGATCCTGTTCAGTGCCTTAATGGTTGGTACTGCAGGTACATTTGTTTCTTGTAAGGATTATGATGATGACATCGAAAACTTACAGAAGCAAATTGATGAAAACGCTAAGGCTATAGATCAGATTAATAAGCTGATTTCAGACGGTAGCGTAATAACAGGGGTAGTCAAGGGAGCAAATGGCATCACTATTACTCTTAGCAATGGTAATTCTTATGAAATTACCAATGGCTCAAATGGCACAAATGCTGCAGTATGGAGCATCGGAGAGGATGGCTATTGGTATAAAGATGACGTAAAACAGGCTTATAAAGCCGTTGGCGAAAAAGGTGGTGATGGTTGCTACTATAAGCCTAATGAAACAACTGGGAACTTTGACATCTACAATGCTGATGGTACCTTAAAGGAATCTACCAATATCTCTTGGAAAGGTACGGGCATTACTGCTGTAGAGGATGGCAATGATGTGATTCTATACAATGTGACAAAGGCTGATGGAACGACAGGCAGTGTTACAATTTCAAAGACCAACAATTTGCGTAGCTTGGTTTTCATCCCGCAAGTGTATGTTGATGGTGTGCAGGGGTTGACTTATGATTCCTATGCTTATAAAGCACTGACTTTATCTGAAAAGGATTCTAAATCGGAAAAAACGACAGCTGCAGCTACCAGCACCACTATCAATCCGGTTGTCTATGCCGAATATCATGTAAATCCGGCCAATGCCAACGTTAATGAACTGAAAGACAAACTTTCATTCATGGTGAAACCGAACGTGGATTATATCAGTTCACGTGCTGCTGCTTCCAATGATTTTGCAATGACTCCCGAATTCGTTTCCTTTACGGACGGTATTTTGAAGGTCAAAGTCAATATCAAGGGAATAGCCGCTACAGAAGAAAAGATTTCTGTGTTTGCATTGAATGTAGAGAAAGAAAATGGTGAAGATGTTACTTCTGATTATGCTACAGTATTCAAGAAAGATTTGAGTGACTTGGCTATCGCTGACCCGGCTGCCGAAGCTGCAAAGAAAGGTATCGCTGATAAAGACGAGCACTATAGAACTAAAATTGCTGCTGTAGATGCTGACGCATACAATCAAAAGGTTGTTTGGGCAGAAGGAAATACTGAGGCAGAATCTAAAACATACTGTGATACCATTGTTGTTTACAACCAGAGCTTAGACTTGACGAAATGCGTAGAAGCTCATGAATTGGCATGTGAAGGTGGTGACAAAATCAAGGTTGCTGATTTGGAGAAACTTGGCCTGAGCTTTGCTTTTGATGTGGTAAAGAACTATAAGGTAGGTAATCCTGTAACCGATCAGGCAGACTTCGTGACTTTGGCTGATGGCGTTTTGACCCCGAAAGTGTATGAAACCGAAGGCCGTGCAGCTATTGGCCGTACTCCTATCGTACGTGTTCGTTTGATGGATGGCGAGAACCTTGTAAAGGTAGCTTACATCAAGGTATTCATTGCAGATGAGACAAGCGCTCCTGTTACTAACCAATATGAACTGACTATCGAAAACTTCAAGTATGATTGCGATGATGCTGCAGCTTCAAAACTGTCAACAGTTAAGGATATGAACGTTCAGGTATACAATGAAATCGGTTTGAGTAAAGAACAATTCCACGCAACTTATCCGTATTTCTACGACTATGGTGCAAACCAGACTCCGGCAGATTTGGGTACTTGTGAAGAAACAACAGATGCAGAAACTCAAGCTACTCACGTAATCAAATGGACTATCTCTAAAGACGCTTTGTGGGAAAATGCCAGCAAGCAGCTGACTCACCGTGTAAGATATTATGCAGGTGAAAATCAAACAGGTGCTTATGTTGAATTGGTACTGAAAGCTACGGTAGAAGATATCCAGAAGTCTTACAATGTAGCAAAAGCCGACTTCATCTCCAACTATTGGGATGCAGACAAAACTTATACCAAGTTTAATGTTGCCGTACCAAGTAGCACGACAGATGCTGACCCAACTCACTGTACATTTGTTAATGATTTGAATTCTCCGTTCACAACTTGGGCAAAGAATAGTACGGAAGGAACTCCGGGCGTACTGAAACTTGACAAAGCAGTGACTGGTATAGAATACTTCTTCTGCGCTGATGACATCAAGAATATCACTAAGATTGGTGATATTAATGTAGTCTTCACAACAGATGCAGATGGTACGACATTATACGCTACAGTAGGCGGCGTAAAAGAAGAGATAGCTGTTATTAACAATGCTGGTTCTACCGCTCCTAACACTGTAACCTATAACAAGAATAGTGCTATTGCCAAGCAATTGTTGAATACTGGCGCTATGTACACTTATATTGGTGCTACTGGTCGTGTATGCGATGATGAGACTAAGGTAGTTACTATTACATTTGATAATGAAGATCACTTCCAGGCTAATTTCATCCGTCCGGTCAACATTGCTGAACAAGCTGCTGATAACTTCATCGACGCTGTTGACTTTGGTGAAAAGGGTTCATTCATCCGCTTGGAAGACTTGATTGCTCCTTACGACTGGCGTGATCGCTACTTCAGTGACTATGCTAATTACTGGGGCTTCTACGGACCATTCACAATTACTGCCGATGTGGATAATGCAGAATGTGACTTGAACGGTGTTCGTCAGGCTGTTCCTGTAACGGTAGAGTTGAAAGCTAACACAAATACCACAATGGGTAGCGGTGATGATGCTAAGACTTCTCAGTATGGTTTCATCACTTACAAGAACAATGGTACTAAAGTTTCAGCATTCAATATCTACGTTAAAGTTACCGTAGAATATGGTTGGGGTACCATCAAGACTGATTTCATTACAGTTCCTGTAAGCTCTACTATCACTAATAACTAAAAGTAAACAAGTTATTAGAAGATAATAAATAAAAGAGTGGATATAGTCTTACAAAAGATTATATCCACTCTTCTTTTATAGTGCCTCCAATAATAAACCAACTGTCAGAACAAGTCTTGACTATTACACGTTGTTAAACACTTCCCAGTACCCCGATGTTCTACTGCCAATCCGAGTTATCAGTCCCTCCCGTTTAAGCAGCACTATTCTATTTTTTATTGTTCTCTCAGAAAGTTTTAGCACTTCACTCAACTGTCCAATGGTTATATATGGATCTTGTATAATTGCTTCCAATGTACTTTGGGCAATCTTTGGGCAATCTTTGGGCAACATTAGTTTCATCCTGCCCCATATTACTCAGTGATGTTCCGGTATTGTCCTTCATTCTGACTACATTACCGCATCCTTCATGTACGGGTATGAACATGAGGAAGTAACTGCGTTCCTCATCGGTTTCGATAGAAGCACGTGGTGAACCGTTTTTAGCCAGCCCATCTTGGATTGTAGGAATTCCGGTGCAGCGACCTTCTGTCAAGTCCAATTCTTTCAAGAAATCCCGATTACTTTCCACTTTATTACGATGCAGCAGGTCTTCTATGTTTATTGGCAGTGACATATAGTGTTCAATTATTTAATTCCACCAATGAGTATAGTCAGTATGGTGTATTCGTATTGCAATTTTCAATGCGAAGTTTCTCGCAAATATAAGAAATATATTCGTCTCCCTTATATTCATCTAATTTATTTATATTGCAGAATAAACCTTTTATAAATAAATTGGAAATGAATAGAAATGAAATTACCTTACAAGAGATGTTCTCCTCAGTCATCGGGGAACTCCGGGAAGGCGGCAGGTGGGGGACGGCACACATCTACCAGTCAGCGGTGAATGCATTCTCGGCATTCACCAAA
>PPYF01525637.1_pt1 | contig 18272 bp, 10 predicted proteins | sample 1559871 | NCBI WGS metagenome assembly PPYF01 (sample SAMN08240021, study PRJNA423297) | Human gut metagenome, whole genome shotgun sequencing project. | reverse complement strand
ACAAGCGGCAGAGGGGAGGGAAATCTTTTGCAATATTTAGAAGTTAACAAAGCCCTAATACAAAGAATCCACGTGTTTTATCTGTCTTAGTTCCGCTTTTGAGTAGTTTATTAGAAAAAATGTTTGATTTAGTTTGGTTGTTTTAAGAAATATGCTCATATTTGCACCGATATTTATTCCCGTTACCTACAAAGTAACAGACCTATTATTCAGCAACTTACTTGTTTTATATAGATTTCCCAGTGAAGAAATCACTTTTACATTAGCTTCATCAATCTTCTTATTTTTGAAAGGTTTCAGATAGGTTTCTGTCACAGTGATAGACGAATGTCCCATTGCCTCTGAAATAACACCTGGATGTACTTCGCAATAATAAGCCATTGTAGCCCATGTATGGCGAGCGGTATACGAACTTATATCTGCATTCAACCCAAGCACCTCTTTTAAAATGGTTAACTGATAATTAAAGTTTCGCAATGCCAGCTGATATTCCTTATATGCGGCTTCCGTTCCTTCAGCACTGGTAATTAACGAGAAAAGATAAGGAGAAGAAGAATCTGTATTCATATACCGTTCTATCAACTTCATAGCTTCCGACGTAAGGGTTACGGTCAGTAAACGACCGGTTTTTCTACGGCGATAAGTCAAAACGTTCCCATCAATATCATGCTTTTTTAAATAAGCAAGATCTACAAACGGCATACCGCGAAGCAAAAACATCAAAAAGAATAGCGCACGCGTACGCTGCAAGTCGCTATTTTCCGAATAATTTCCTACAGGAATCTTTGTCATCAACAGCCCCATATCCTCCTTTTCCAAAGCACGCTTACGGTCGGCACGCGTTCCTGTATAAACATAGCGGAAATGATGTGGCACATAAGGAGCCAAATGTCGATCAACCGCACGGTTATATACAGCACGCAATGTACGCAGGTAAGTAGACACGGTATTCCAACTGCAATTCTTCTCCCGCAAATACGACTCGTATTTCTTAAGAAAAGCCTGTGTTACTTTCCGAAAAGAAAGATTCCCACTACCATTGAATGCAATAACAGCATTCATACTGCTCCTATAAATGTGAGCAGTACCAAAATTCCCACTCTTTTGTAGCCCATCGGCTACTTCTTTCATAAAAGAAATAAAGTTCCCCATATTTTTTATTAATGATGGGGAGAAGTATTAAATAAAGTCACATGATAAATTGGCTTTTATAATACTCTCCCCTGTTTATTAGTTCAAGACAAATATAGCGATATATTTGTTCTGAGGAAAAAAACAAGTAAACGGAAACTTTCAGAAAGTCGGCACTAACTAAGAATAACTTCTTTCTTGTATATAGTTACCTTTTACCCGACTGAAAACTATCCTGCCGACTACATAGAATTATCTTCGAACATACATAATTCTAATCGTCTGACTATAGTTTACTTTTCGTCTGACTATAGTTAGACGAAAGTTAGACTATAGTCGGACGAAAGAATAACTATAGTCAGACGAATAAATCTATGCATAAGCTAAATCAATTCCATGCAGGCGGAACAATAGTTTTTAGCATACGAAAGATTAAATTATACTATCAACGCCCTAAACGCTTGTTTATCATTAACGAACTGCGTACTTTTGCACGCCATTTTAAAAGAGCTAAAGACAATGACCAACAAGACCAAAGGTTTTATCTATGGAGCAATTGCCGCCGCAAGTTACGGCATGAATCCACTTTTTGCACTTCCGCTCTATGCAGCCGGTATGAGTGTCGATACGGTTTTATTCTATCGTTACTTTTTTGCCGCCATAGTGCTCGCCATTCTGATGAAGATGCAACGCCAGTCTTTTGCTCTCCGAAAGGCGGATATTCTGCCATTAGTTATTATGGGATTGTTGTTCTCATTTTCATCACTGCTGCTGTTTATGAGCTACAACTATATGGACGCCGGAATTGCTTCTACCATTCTGTTTGTCTATCCGGTGATGGTAGCTGTCATTATGGGAGCATTTTTCAAAGAGAAGATTTCCGCGATTACCGTTTTCTCGATCTTGCTGGCACTCTCGGGCATCGCTTTGCTTTATCAGGGAGACGGCGGTAAGCCGCTGTCTACCATAGGTATAATCTTTGTACTGTTATCCTCACTCTCCTATGCTATATATATAGTAGGTGTAAACCGTTCGACATTGAAAAACCTGCCGACAACAAAACTTACGTTTTACGCTATCCTGTTCGGACTCTCGGTTTATATCGTCCGTCTGAACTTTTGCACAGAACTGCAGGTTATTCCATCCGCCTGGCTTTGGGCGGACGTACTGTCACTGGCCATTCTGCCTACTGCCGTATCACTGGTCTGTACAGCCCTGGCCATCCATTATATAGGCTCCACACCAACGGCTATCTTAGGAGCTTTGGAACCTGTAACGGCTTTGTTTTTCGGCGTTCTTTTATTTCACGAAAAAATTACGCCCCGGTTAATGGTAGGTATTTTAATGATTATCACTGCCGTTACCCTGATTATCATAGGAAAGTCGCTCATAAAAAAGATGGGAATGCTGTTGCAGATGAACAAAAAATAATATACTTTTGCTAATTAATCAATCGAATAGCAACTTTAATTATCGAAAAATATGGTAGACGTAAAGACTTGCCTTGACAATGCACAAGAAAAAATGGATATGGCCATCATGTATCTGGAAGAAGCACTGGCACATATCCGCGCCGGAAAAGCGAGTACCCGACTGTTGGACGGTATCCGTGTAGACTCTTACGGAAGCATGGTTCCTATCAGCAATGTAGCAGCCCTGACTACTCCCGATGCACGCAGCATCACCATCAAACCTTGGGACAAAGGTATGTTCCGTATCATCGAAAAAGCAATTATCGACTCCGATCTCGGCATTATGCCCGAAAACAACGGTGAAGTAATCCGTATCGGTATCCCTCCTTTGACGGAAGAACGCCGTAAACAACTGGCAAAACAGTGTAAAGCCGAAGGCGAAACAGCTAAAGTAAGTGTACGCAACGCCCGCCGTGACGGTATCGATATGCTGAAGAAAGCCGTAAAAGATGGATTGGCAGAAGACGAGCAGAAGAATGCGGAAGCCAAACTGCAAAAAATCCATGATAAGTATATCAAACAGATCGATGATATGCTGGCTGAAAAAGACAAAGAAATAATGACGGTATAAGTTGAGAATGGAGAGTTGAGAGTTGAAAGTTACTATGCAGACCTACAACGCGACAACTCTCAAATCTCAACTCTCAATTCTCAATTTATGAAAGGATTAGTAATCAAAAACACAGGTAGCTGGTATCAGGTAAAGACCGATGACGGACAATTTGTTGAATGTAAAATCAAAGGTAATTTCCGACTCAAAGGGATCCGTAGTACCAACCCGGTAGCGGTGGGCGATCGTGTTCAGATTATACTCAATCAGGAAGGCACGGCTTTTATCAACGAAATAGAAGACAGGAAGAACTACATCATACGTCGTTCTTCCAATCTTTCCAAACAATCTCATATTCTTGCCGCCAATCTCGACCAATGTATGCTGGTGGCAACCGTCAACTATCCCGAAACTTCCACTATCTTTATCGACCGTTTTCTGGCATCGGCAGAAGCTTATCGGGTTCCCGTCAAACTGGTGTTCAACAAGGTGGATGCGTACAATGAGGACGAACTCCGCTATCTGGACGCACTTATCAATCTATATACACATATCGGATACCCCTGTTTCAAGGTTTCCGCAAAAAATGGTGACGGGGTAGACGAAATCAAAAAGGCTCTGGAAGGTCAGATTACTTTATTCGCCGGTCATTCGGGAGTAGGAAAATCTACGCTTATCAATGCCATACTGCCGGGAATAGAAACAAAAACCGGTGAAATTTCTTCTTATCACAACAAGGGAATGCATACCACTACTTTCTCTGAAATGTTTCCTGTAGACGGAAACGGATATATCATTGATACTCCGGGTGTCAAAGGCTTCGGTACATTTGATATGGAAGAGGAAGAAATCGGACATTATTTCCCCGAAATATTCAAGATTTCTGCTGACTGCAAATACAATAACTGCACTCATCGCCACGAACCGGGATGTGCTGTACGCAAGGCAGTAGAAGAACACCTGATAAGCGAATCACGTTATACCTCTTATCTGAATATGCTGGAAGATAAAGAGGAAGGCAAATACAGGGCTGCTTACTAATCTGTTTCTACCACATATTATCTTTCAATCACGGAAATATATTCCATGATTACCTTTCATACTCCATAAAAATAAGTTCCAGATATTTTACTTTTAGAAGAAAAGTCCGAATATCCCTCTACGACATACTCAAACATTAGAAAGACTTCAAAAAACGTATACAAGTACTAACAGAACTTGGTTATCATTTCATCGTCTTTTATCAAAAACAGCATTACAAAGCATGAATTGTTTTATACCTCTATACGCATTTGTCATTTACTCCACTTTAGAATACCATAACGGAACAAAAGTATATATTCTTTTTGCAAAAAGCAACAGAAATATATCTTTTTTTTTCATAATTCTTTATTTACGCCGTGCTATGAGATAAAAAATGCACACATTCTTCTTCCAATCGACAAAGTAATTGCAAATAAAATTACAAACCTGTCAGTATCATACCAAGTTCTGTTAGAACTATAACAATATACAACAATCAGAACAAAGTAGAAAATAGTTTATATAAGTAAACCTGAATGTCAACTAAAAATTTAATTATTATGAAAAAAATCACGAGACAAGTCTCCATGTTTTTAGTAATAGGTGTATTGGGGCTCCCCGCCACCTTGCAAGCTAAAACCGGGATGGAAGTTTCAAGCCCTGAAATGGTGCAAGAGAGAGTAACAGGAACAGTCACGGATACTTCCGGTCCCGTCATCGGGGCAACAGTCATGCAAAAAGGTACGACAAACGGTACCATTACCGACATGGACGGGAAGTTTTCTTTGGACGGAGTGAAAAAAGGAGATGTAATCCAAATAACTTATATCGGATACATCATGCAAGAAATCACCTACACAGGCAAACCTATCAAAGTGACACTGGTGGAAGACAGTAAGAAACTGGATGAAGTAGTCGTTGTCGGTTATGCCACGGTAAAAAAGGCCAACTTGACAGGTGCCGTTTCTGCCGTTGACAGTAAAGTACTGGAAGACCGCCCGATTATTAACCTCGGGCAAGGACTGCAGGGAACGATTCCCAACCTGAACATCACTACTAGCGGACAACCGGGCAAAGGTTCCACCTACAACGTCCGTGGTGAAACTTCCATTAATGGTGGTAGCCCGTTGGTATTAGTGGACGGAGTAGAAATGGATCCCAACTTGATTAATCCGCAGGACGTTGCCAGTGTATCCGTTTTGAAAGATGCCGCTTCCGCTTCTATCTATGGAGCACGTGCTGCCTATGGTGTAATTTTGATTACCACTAAAACCGGTAAAAAGAATATGCCGACCCAAGTATCACTTGATGCTTCTATATCATTCAACAGCCCGACCACACGTCCCAGCTACATGAACTCTATGGAATATGCCAACTGGATGAACGCAGCCAACAACCTGACTAACGGCCGTGACCTTTTCAGCGCCGATGAAATGGAACATATCACGGCTTATTTCAATGATCCTGCGAACAATTCTCCGGTATTCGTCACCACAGACCCGAACAGTTGGCAGTATGGAAACTGTCAGGCAGGCAAATACGCCTACTGCGGCAACACGGACTGGATGAAAGAAATGTACAAGAAAAGCTACCCGTTACAGCAATATAACGTAAACATCAGCGGTGGTAGCGATAAAGCCACTTATTATACCTCAGTAGGATACACCGACCAAGGCTCACTGCTACGTCACGGCGACGAAGGATTCCGCAAGTTCAACATGGTGAACAACATCAATTACGACATAAACAACTGGCTGAATATATCTATGAAAACGAGCTATATCCGTACTGAATTATCGGGTATTGTACAAGACGGTGTACATGGCGAAGCATGGATTGGTAACGACACCCAACCCCTAATGCCCGTAAAACATCCCGACGGAAACTGGGCAGGACAGGGCAACTACACCAACTTTGCAGCCGTACTGGACGAAATGGGGTCACGCAAAACGACCAAGAACGACTTTTGGAATACACTGGCATTAAAATTGACACCATTGAAAGGCATGACTATCAACATGGACTACACCTTCAACTATTATGCCGAGCACAATAAAAACCACATCAAATCCTTTAATGAATATGGTGTAGACGGGAATTTCCTGCAAGTGTTCCAATATTCCAAACCGAACGGTGTATATGAAGGACAAAACAACGATACCTACAACGCATTCAATTTCTTCGGCGACTATGAACGTACTTTCGGCAAGCACTACTTCAAAGTGATGGCAGGTTACAACCAGGAAACCAAGCATACACGCAGTTTCTATGCCCAGCGTGAGAAACTGATATCAAACGATCTCCCTTCCATGGGTTCGGCTACAGGTGAAAAATATGTCGGCAACTCTGATGATAGCTGGGCTACAAGAAGCGGATTCTTCCGTGTCAATTATACGTATGCAGACCGTTACTTATTGGAACTGAACGGACGTTACGACCTCTCCTCAAAATTCCCCAAAAATGACCGTGCCGTATTTAATCCCTCTTTCTCAGTAGGCTGGAAACTTTCAGAAGAAAGCTGGTTCAAGAACCCGACCAACGGTTTCTTTGACGAACTGAAAATCAGAGGTTCATACGGTAGCCTTGCCAATCAAGCACTGGACAATGGCTGGCATTCTTATCTGTCCACCTACGGCACCGGAACAATGGGCTATATTATGGGCGGCGCACAGAACCAGTACGTATCTCCCGGCGGCCTGGTAAGTACCTCCATCACTTGGGAGAAAGTTACCCAGTGGGATTTGGGTCTTGATTTCGCTATCCTGAACAACCGCCTGCAGGGAACTTTCGACTACTACCAACGTTCTACCACAGGCATGCTGGGAGCCGGCAAAGTGCTGCCCGGTGTTCTTGGTACGAGTGAACCGGAAGAAAATGCGGCAGATATGGTAACTAGAGGTTGGGAACTTTCCCTCTCCTGGAATGACAGGCTGGAGAATGGCTTCCATTATAGCGCAAGCTTCAACTTATCTGATACACAAGCCGAAATCACCAAGTTTGACAATCCGACGAAGTCTCTTTCCAGTTCTTATTATGAAGGCCAGATATTGGGTGACATTTGGGGATACGAATCTACATTATTCCAATCACAAGCCGAAATAGACGCAGCTCCCGACCAGTCAAAACTGGATGGCGGCATCAAAAAAGTGCCGGGTGACATCAAATTCATCAACCAAAATGGTGATAACGTAATAAATAACGGTGAGAACACAGTAGACAATCCCGGTGATATGAAAATTATCGGTAATAACAAAGCACGTTTCCGCTATGGTTTCAATATCTCGGCCGACTGGAAAGGGGTTGATTTCGGCATCTTCTTCCAAGGTGTAGGCAAACGTGACCTGATGCTGCCTGCCACATTCAAATGGCAGTATGGCAGCCAGTGGCAAGTCCCGGTGGCTGCCGCACAAGACTACTGGCGCGAGGACAATACCAGCGCATATTACCCCGTCGCACGCTTTAACGGCGGTTCCGCTCTTGGACAAAATCAGACACGTTATCTACTTAACGCCGCCTATCTCCGCCTTAAGTCAGTATCAGTGGGCTATACCATACCACAAACACTGACACAACAATGGGGAATCCAGAAATGCCGCATTTACTTCAGTGGTGAAAACTTGTTGACATTCAAACATACCCCCGAAGGATTCGACCCCGAATTGGACAACCCGTATAAGTACCCACAGCAGAAATCATTATCTGTCGGTATTAATGTCACATTTTAATCTTAAAACGATAGAATATTATGAAACTGAAATATATGATTTATATGTCTACAGCCTTGTTGACAACGGGTTGTAATGACGCCTTCCTCGAAAGGGCTCCGCAAAGCCTGAATGACCAAACTTTCTGGTCTACCGCAAATGACCTCAAAACGTATGCCAACGGTTTTTACGGCCTGATACCTGCCGGAGTCAGCAATCTGGACGACACGAACAGTGACACACAGGTTCCAAACAGTATTAACACTTTCTTGTGGGGACAGTATACAGTACCGACGGAAGGCGGAGCATGGAGCCAGTCCAATTGGTCGACGATACGAAATCTCAACTACTTCATGACTCACTATCAGAACGCCCAAGGCACTGAAGCGGAAATCAACACGTATGTGGGTGAGATACGGTTTTTCCGTGCTTTGCTATATTTTGATAAAATAAAGACGTTGGGAGATGTCCCCTGGCTGGATAAAGACTTAAATGTAGACAGCGAAGAACTCTATGGGCCGAAGACGGCACGCAATGAAGTGGCAAAAAAAATCATTGAAGACCTTGACTTCGCCATCCGGTGGCTTCCTGAGGCCGGCAGCGAAGAAGCAAACCGCTTGAACAAAGACATTGCCCGCCATGTGAAAGCGCGCATTTGTCTGCACGAAGGTACTTATTACAAATATCACACAGAACTGAAGTATACAAGTGAAGCCGACGGATTGTTGCAGCAGGCAGTTGAAGCATCCAATGCTCTCATCATTTCCGGAAAATATGAAATATATAATACCGGCCATCCCGAAAGCGACTATCACAATCTTTTCACGATGGATGACAAAAGTAATCTGAAGGAAGCTATTCTATATATTGATTATATAGAAGACAAACGTATGCACAATATGAGCCACGGTACCTTGGAAGCCAACGCCGGCTTCTCTAAAGACTTCGTAGACTGTATTTTATATGACGACGGACTTCCTAAAGGAGTGACCTCCCAACCCACAACAGACAATACTATCGCAGAAGAAATGGCGGGTCGTGACCCTCGTTTCTCCCAACTCATCAAAAACGATGCATACCTGACAGACGAAGAGAAGGAAAAAGCTAATTATGATGACAATTATGTAGACAAATTCCACCTGACCGGCTACCATACTGTTAAGGGGTATATCCCCGACTTGCCATCAGGCTATTATGTTGAATTTACAGACGGCATCGCTTATCGTTATGCAGAAACATTATTAATCAACGCCGAAGCCAAAGCAGAGCTTAAGACATTAACCCAGGATGATTTGGACAATACCATCAATGAATTACGCGACCGCGCAGGGATGCCACACTTGAAAATAGAAGTAGGATTTACAGATCCCAATTGGCCTGACTACGGATACACACTTTCTCCCGTATTACAGGAAATACGCCGTGAACGCCGCGTAGAACTGGCAGGAGAAGGTTTCCGATTTGACGACCTGCGCCGCTGGAAGGCCGGTCATTTACTGGATAATGTAATGACATATGTCGGCAAGAAACTATCCAACGGAAAATATGCAATTGTATATCCCAACTATACCAATGACGACCTCTCCTATCAAGAGGGAAAAAGCCGCAAATGGGACGACAAAATGTATTTATATCCAATAGCCACAGGTGAATTGCAGCGCAACCCCCAATTATTGCCGCAAAATCCGGGATGGTAATAACTTGACACAATCCCCCAATTGTTTTTTAGTTAATAATTTAAGGTATCAGATTCTTTTTTATTCGAGCCCGGTAGATTGCCGGGCTCTTTTTACATAATCATTTTCATTTCTTTACTTTTATTTCCATGAAAAAACATTTTAAGATTAAACCATTTCAAAAATGCGGAGTCTAATCAACGAAAGAATAATTATTCAATAGCTATATACTATACTAAACCATGAATAAGAAAACTAAATGGGGCATCATTATTCTTGTTGGTGCCGGTATCATTGGTGGAGGAATCTACTCACAATTACCAAAAGAGAACGACGAACTAGCTGCTGCCGAAAAGGTGATGGGTGGCAATAAAAAAAAGGGAAGGCAGATTTTGAATGTGAACGCTAAAGTCATAAAGCCACAATCCCTGACAGATGAATTTACAACCACAGGTGTACTTCTGCCCGATGAAGAAGTGGATTTATCTTTCGAGACTTCCGGAAAGATCGTCGAAATCAATTTTAACGAAGGTACACCGGTGAAAAAAGGTCAGTTACTTGCCAAAGTGAATGACCGGCAGTTGCAGGCACAATTGCAACGTCTCGTTTCGCAATTGAAGCTGGCGGAAGATCGTGTGTTTCGCCAAGATGCGTTATTGAAGCGGGATGCTGTCAGTAAGGAAGCCTACGAACAGGTTAAGACGGATTTAGCCACCCTGAATGCTGACATAGAAATAATCAAGACCAATATTGAATTGACTGAGCTTCGCGCCCCGTTCGATGGGGTTATCGGACTTCGCCAAGTCAGTGTCGGTACATACGCCTCCCCTACCACGGTTGTTGCCAAGCTGACTAAAATAGCTCCGTTAAAAGTAGAATTTTCCGTACCGGAACGCTACGCCAAACAGATTAAAAAAGGGACTAACCTGAACTTCAGCGTTGAAGGAAACCTGGATGCTTTCGGTGCACAGGTTTATGCCGTAGAATCATCTATTGACCCTAACTTGCACCAGTTTACGGCACGTGCGCTCTATCCCAATGTTAATCACATCCTGCTTCCCGGCCGTTATGCTAGTGTATTATTGAAAAAAGACGAGATAAAGAATGCCATCGCTATCCCGACAGAAGCGATTGTACCGGAAATGGGTAAAGATAAAGTCTACCTGTATAAATCAGGAAAAGCCGAACCGGTAGATATTACCACCGGCATCCGCACCGCATCCGAAGTACAAGTGATAAGAGGATTGCACATGGGAGATACCATTATCACTTCGGGAACATTACAGCTCCGCACCGGACTCGCTGTGACACTTGACAATATTGATTAATACCAGCGCCTCATGAATATATCCGAATTAAGCATACGCCGCCCGGTATTAGCTACCGTACTGACAATCATTATCCTACTCTTCGGATTCATCGGATACAACTATTTGGGTGTCCGCGAATATCCATCAGTGGATAATCCGATCATTTCCGTCAGCTGCTCCTATCCGGGAGCCAATGCCGACGTTATCGAGAACCAGATTACCGAACCGTTGGAACAGAATATCAATGGTATTCCGGGCATCCGCTCTTTGTCCAGTGTCAGCCAACAGGGACAAAGCCGTATCACGGTAGAATTTGAATTGTCTGTCGACCTGGAAACGGCTGCCAATGACGTGCGTGACAAGGTTTCGCGTGCACAACGTTATTTGCCGCGCGACTGTGACCCGCCTACCGTATCTAAAGCTGACGCAGATGCCATGCCTATCTTGATGGTTGCCCTTCAAAGCGACAAGCGCACCCTATTGGAATTGAGTGAAATCGCCGATTTGACTGTCAAGGAACAGTTGCAGACTATTTCCGACGTTAGTAGTGTATCCATCTGGGGAGAGAAACGTTTTTCCATGCGTCTTTGGTTAGACCCTGTTAAGATGGCAGGTTACGGAATCACTCCTATCGACGTTAAGAATGCAGTGGATAATGAGAATGTGGAACTTCCTTCAGGCAGTATCGAAGGAAACACAACCGAACTCACGATTCGCACATTAGGATTGATGCACACCGCAGATGAATTCAACGATTTGATTATCAAGGAAGCGAACAACCGTATCGTACGTTTCAGTGATATCGGGCGTGCCGAACTGGGTCCTGCCGATATCAAGAGCTACATGAAAATGAACGGTGTGCCGATGGTGGGTGTGGTAGTCATCCCGCAACCGGGAGCCAATCATATCGAAATTGCAAATGCTGTATATCAGCGTATGGAGCAAATGAAGAAGGACTTGCCGGAAGATGTACATTATAACTATGGTTTTGATAATACCAAGTTTATCCGTGCATCTATCAATGAGGTGAAGTCTACTGTATATGAAGCATTTATACTCGTTATCATCATCATTTTCCTTTTCCTCCGCGACTGGCGTGTCACATTGGTACCTTGTATTGTAATTCCTGTCTCCCTAATCGGTGCGTTCTTTGTCATGTATCTGGCAGGATTCTCTATCAATGTGCTTTCGATGCTTGCCATCGTATTGTCCGTAGGGCTAGTGGTGGATGACGCTATCGTAATGACGGAGAATATCTATATCCGTATAGAAAAAGGAATGAGTCCGAAAGAAGCGGGAATAGAAGGGGCTAAAGAGATTTTCTTTGCCGTTATCTCAACGACTATCACATTGGTTGCCGTATTCTTCCCTATTGTCTTTATGGATGGAATGACGGGACGACTTTTCCGGGAATTCAGTATCGTAATCTCCGGTTCGGTTATCATTTCTTCGTTTGCCGCACTGACTTTCACACCGATGCTGGCAACAAAGCTGCTTATAAAACGGGAAAAACAAAGTTGGTTCTATGCGAAAACAGAGCCTTTCTTTGAGGGTATGAACCGGCTATACAGCCAGTCGCTCGCCGTTTTCCTGCGTAAACGATGGATTGCACTTCCCTTCACGCTCGTCACAATGTGTCTTATCGGCATCCTTTGGAATGTGGTTCCGGCGGAAATGGCTCCTCTTGAAGACCGTTCGCAAATCAGCATCAGTACACGTGGCGCTGAAGGGGTGACTTATGAGTATATACGGGATTATACGGAAGACATCAATCAACTTGTAGACTCTATTCTTCCTGATGCAGAAGCAGTTACTGCCCGTGTATCCAGTGGTAGCGGAAATGTGCGTATCACTTTGAAAGATATGAAGGACCGTGATTATACGCAGATGGATGTTGCCGAGAAAATCTCGAAAGCTGTACAGAAAAAGACAATGGCACGTTCGTTCGTACAACAGCAATCTTCTTTCGGCGGACGCCGTGGAAGTATGCCTGTCCAATATGTACTCCAAGCCACTAACCTGGAAAAACTGGAAGAGGTATTACCTAAGTTTATGGCTAAGGTGTACGAGAATCCGGTCTTTCAGATGGCGGACGTTGACTTGAAGTTCAGTAAACCGGAAGCCCGTATTCAGATTAACCGTGACAAGGCCAGTATCATGGGAGTAAGTACCAAGAACATTGCTCAAACCTTGCAATACGGATTGAGCGGACAGCGTATGGGGTATTTCTACATGAACGGAAAACAATATGAAATCCTTGGTGAAATCAATCGCCAACAGAGAAATAAACCGGCTGACCTGAAAGCCATTTATATCCGCAGCAATAACGGGGATATGATACAATTAGATAACCTCATTGAATTGGAAAGTGGTATTGCACCTCCCAAATTGTATCGTTACAACCGTTTTGTATCGGCAACTATTTCAGCAGGACTGGCTGATGGAAAAACAATCGGACAAGGTTTGGACGAAATGGATAAGATAGCGAAGGAAACATTGGATGACACATTCCGTACCGCTCTCTCGGGTGATTCCAAGGAGTACCGGGAAAGTTCTTCCAGCTTGATGTTTGCCTTTATCTTGGCAATTCTTCTGATTTATCTGATTTTGGCAGCACAATTCGAAAGTTTTAAAGACCCGCTGATTATCATGTTGACAGTGCCGCTGGCTATTGCCGGAGCGTTGGTATTCATGTATTTCACCGATATTACAATGAATATCTTTAGCCAGATTGGTATTATCATGCTGATTGGTCTGGTGGCGAAGAACGGTATTTTGATTGTAGAATTCGCCAATCAGAAACAGGAAGCCGGAGAGGACAAGATGAGTGCCATCAAAGATGCCGCACTGCAACGTCTCCGACCGATTCTGATGACAAGTGCTTCTACGGTTCTGGGACTTATTCCACTGGCATTTGCCACCGGAGAAGGTTGCAATCAACGTATTGCCATGGGTACGGCGGTAGTCGGCGGTATGGTAGTATCCACATTGCTCACCATGTATATTGTACCGGCTATTTACAGTTATATTTCGACAAACCGAATCAAAAAACTAGGAGAATGAAACAGAAAGATATTCGTATGAAACGTATCATATACATCGTCACCTCATGTGTCTTCTTATCAGTTTCTACTGTAAAGGCACAACAGGTGCTTACCTTGAGAGAATGCCTGGAAGAAGGATTACAAAATAATTATTCTTTGCGTATCGTCCATAATGAAGAGCAAATCAGCAAGAACAATGCGACATTGGGAAATGCAGGTTATTTGCCGACTTTGGACTTCTCCGCCGGATATGCCGGAAACTTGGATAATATTGAAAGTAAATCTCGTGCTACCGGAGAAATAACCAAGAACAACGGAGTATACGACCAAACGGTCAACGTCGGCCTCAACCTTAACTGGACTATCTTTGACGGATTCAATATCAGTACGACTTACAAACAGTTGAAAGAGTTGGAGCGACAGGGAGAAACCAACACCCGCATCGCTATCGAGGATTTCATTGCCGACCTGACATCGGAGTACTACAACTTTATTCAGCAGAAGATTCGCCTGAAAAACTTTCATTACGCAATGTCACTCTCTAAAGAACGTCTGCGTATCGCGGAAGCGAGCCACCTCGTCGGTAAGTTTTCGGGACTGGATTATCAGCAGGCAAAAGTCGACTTCAATGCGGATAGCGCCCAGTACATAAAACAACAGGAACTGCTGCATTCTTCACGTATCCAATTGAATGAATTGATGGCTAATAATAATGTCAATCAAGTTATTATCATCAAAGATTCTACCATTGACGTACACAGTGACCTGAAGTTCGATGATTTATGGAATTCTACGTTGTCGACGAATGCTTCTTTGCTAAGAGCCGACCAAAACACCACGTTGGCACAACTGGATTACAAAAAGATAAACTCACGCAACTATCCCTATCTCAAATTGAATACCGGATACGGATATACCTTTAATAAATATGACATTAACGCCACCAGCAGAAGGGGCAACCTGGGTTTCAATGCCGGAGTAACTGTCGGATTTAATATATTCGACGGAAATCGCCGCCGTGAAAAGCGTAATGCGACTCTTTCTTTTAAAAACAGACGCCTGGAACGGCAGAACCTTGAACTGGCACTTCGCTCCGACCTCAGCAATTTATGGCAGGCTTATCGCAACAATCTTCAATTGTTGAATCTGGAACGACAGAATCTTATAACTGCCAAAGATAACCATGATATTGCCATGGACCGTTATATCCAGGGAGACTTGTCAGGATTTGAAGTGCGTGAAGCGCAAAAGAGCTTGCTGGATGCAGAAGAGCGTATCCTCTCTGCAGAATATAATACCAAACTTTGTGAGATTTCCTTGTTACAGATTAGTGGAAAGATTACGAAGTATCTGGAAGAATAAGACTCTATCATTCACATTTTCAGGCACGGATTACACGGATTTCACGGTTTAAGATACAGCACAGCTAAAAACCGTGAAATCCGTGTAATCCGTGCCTGATTTATCCCATTATATATTTTGCAGGTTTGCCAATGCGGTTCACCCAATGTACTATCAACCAGGAAGCAGCAAAAGCAACTATTGCAGCAATCGGAATCTGCAAAGGAATAGGTACATTAAGAGCCCTCATTAATACCACAGACGGACCGGTAAAGAAATAATGTATCATATAAACTCCGAAACCACACACGGTCAAATCTGCTAATGCTTTCCGTATTCTCTCCGAACGGACATTGACTTTTTTAGCCAACATAAATACAGGAATGGTCATCATTACCACATTAAGAGAGCAGTAAGTAAAGAAAAGCTCCAACATTTCATCTGTACAATCCGGCAAAGCCGTCATATGACGGAAACCGAAGAACGTCACAACATAACCAACTGCAAACATCGGAATACCGATTAACAATGTTTTCTTTAAACTCCAGTCGAGGTCTTTCAGATAATGCCCTAATAATAAATATCCGTTGAATCCGGCAAATGCATACAACATTCCGAAAGAATTCCATGAGCAAGAACCCCACAGGTAAGGAGAAACGAACTGATAATAATAAGGGAGAAGCAAGGTCACGCCCCAAGCCAGCAGAAACATCAGTTTAGCACGCTGCGAAGCCTTTTCCACCCATGCCGAGAATATGGGCAAATAAAGATAAAGCCCGATAAGCAGATAGATATACCACATATGCACTGCCAAAATGGAGAAGTTGAACGGAATCGTCAGAATGTATTTCATAGAAACCGAAAAGGACTGCTGCATCACTTCCTCACCGGAATAAGGGAAGAAATCAAGAATAATCTGCGGATTCAAGCCCAACAATCCCGTTATCCAGGGAAACAGATTGTAAATGACAGACCAAATTAGGAACGGATACAACACACGGGTAATACGCTTCTTATAAAAAGTAGAAGTATCACCCCGGACAGGTAAAAGCAAGGCACCCGTTATCATCACAAACAAGGGTACACAGGGACGGAGAACAGATCCATAAATAGCTCCCCATAATTTGATTTCCCCGATATTGGGAGCAGTGCCCGGATAAAAATTAAAAGGATCGGTGCAATGGCAGCAAACAACTGTAAACATTGCGATAAGGCGTACAACATCCAGCCATACGATATGCTGGTTCTTTTGATTAGACAGTTCGATTGTCGGTGGTTTCATAATAGTTAGTAGCAGAAAGGAGAAGTTAGTAAAAAAGGGATACCCATATGAATAAATGACAGGTATCCCTTAAATGAATCGTTTTATATAAATGGAATTATCGACTAATTATTTAGTGCAATTCCAGGGTTTCAACTGTTTGAAGAAGTCGTTGCCCTTATCATCTACCAGGATGAATGCAGGGAAGTTTTCTACTTCAATCTTCCAGATAGCTTCCATACCCAGTTCCGGATATTCCACACATTCAATGCTCTTGATGTTATTCTGAGCAAGAATAGCAGCCGGACCACCGATAGAACCCAAATAGAAACCACCATATTTCTTACAAGCATCCGTTACTTGCTGACTGCGGTTACCTTTTGCCAGCATAACCATGCTGCCGCCATGACTTTGGAATAACTCTACATAGGAATCCATACGTCCTGCAGTAGTCGGGCCCATAGAACCACAAGCCATGCCTTCCGGTGTTTTTGCCGGACCTGCATAGTAAATAGGATGATCTTTGACATATTGAGGCAGGTCTTCACCACGGTCCAAACGTTCTTTCAGTTTGGCATGTGCGATGTCACGACCTACGATAATCGTTCCGTTCAATGACAGACGAGTGGATACCGGGTATTTAGTCAGTTCTTTCAGAATTTCAGCCATCGGACGGTTCAAGTCGATTTTTACGACATCGCCTTCTCCTGCCTTACGCAATTCTGCCGGAATAAGTTCGCCCGGATTTGAATCCAGTTTCTCAATCCAGATACCTTCTTTGTTGATTTTACATTTGATGTTACGGTCGGCAGAGCAGGATACGCCCAAACCTACCGGGCAAGAAGCACCATGACGAGGCAAACGGATGATGCGAACATCATGAGCCAGATATTTACCGCCGAATTGTGCGCCAAGACCAATCTTGTGAGCTTCTGCCAATACTTCTTTTTCCAGTTCGACATCACGGAATGCACGACCATATTCGTTTCCTGTTGTAGGCAGGTTATCATAGAAATGAGTAGAAGCCAGTTTCACTGTCAGCAGATTCTTTTCAGCAGAAGTACCACCGATAACGAAAGCGATATGATAGGGAGGACAAGCGGCTGTTCCTAATGTTTTCATTTTTTCAACAAGGAACGGAACCAGTGTACCCGGATTCAGGATAGCTTTTGTTTCCTGATACAGATAGGTTTTGTTGGCGGAACCACCACCCTTTGTAACACAAAGGAATTCATATTCCATGCCTTCGGTAGCTTCGATGTCAATCTGAGCGGGAAGGTTGCATTTTGTATTTACCTCATCATACATATTCAGAGGTGCATTCTGAGAGTAACGCAAGTTCTCTTCAGTATATGTCTTATAGACACCCAGCGAGAGAGCTTCTTCGTCAGAATAACCGGTCCATACCTGCTGGCCTTTCTCACCGTGGATGATAGCAGTACCCGTATCCTGGCAGAAAGGAAGTATCCCCTTTGAAGCAACTTCCGCATTACGCAAGAAAGTCAATGCCACATACTTGTCGTTTTCACTTGCTTCGGGATCACTCAGAATCTTAGCAACTTGTTCGTTGTGCGAACGGCGAAGCATGAATGATACATCACGAAAAGCTGCATTAGCCATCGCAGTCAAACCTTCTTTCTCAATTTTCAGGATAGGATTTCCTTCAAACTCGCTTACTGACACATAGTCTTTTGTAAGCAGATAATACTCAGTTGTATCTTTTCCCTTTTCAAACATGGGCTGATACTTAAACGGAGGTG
>PPYF01267989.1_pt1 | contig 18273 bp, 14 predicted proteins | sample 1559871 | NCBI WGS metagenome assembly PPYF01 (sample SAMN08240021, study PRJNA423297) | Human gut metagenome, whole genome shotgun sequencing project. | reverse complement strand
TGGAGGGGGAGAGGGAACCTTTCTCCAGAAAGGTTCCCTCTCCCCCTCCAATCTTTTCAATCCGTTCCTTTCGGCTCAGCGCCTACGCTTCCAGAATGGCCTGATAGGCGAGCTTGGTGGAGTAGAGATCGACCTTGGAGAGCAGTTCGAAGGGGCTGTGCATGGAGAGGACGGCGGGCCCCAGATCGATGGTGTCCATGCCGTAGGCCGCGAGATAGAGGGCGACGGTGCCGCCTCCGCCGTGATCGACCTTGCCGAGCTCGGCCATCTGCCACGGGATGTTTTTCCTGTTCAGGATATTGCGCAGCCAGCCGATATACTCGGGGTGCGCGTCGTTGGCCCCGTACTTGCCGCGCGAACCGGTGAACTTGCAGAACGTGGGGCCGTGCCCGATGAGCGAGGCGTTGAGCTTCTCGTGCAGTTCCTGCCAGTCGGGATCGGTGGCGGCGTGCACGTCGCCGGAAACGGCGGTGGAGTTCTGGAACACGTCGCGCACCTTGGCGCCGGGTTCCCACGCTTCCACGAGGTCTTCCATGCAGTATTCGAGGAAGCGGCCCTGCGCGCCGGTGGAACCTTCGGAGCCGATTTCTTCCTTGTCCCAGAAGATCAGGCAGTTGGCATGCTCGGGAGCCTGCGCGTCGAGCAGGGCGGACAAGGCGGTGAACACGCACACGCGGTCGTCCTGCCCGTAACCGCCGATAAGCGCGGCGTCGAGGCCCACATACCGGGCCGGACCGGCGGGCACGGCCTGCAATTCGGCGGACATCAGGTCCTCTTCGCGGATGCCGTATTTGCGGTTGAGCAGGGCGAGGATGTTCGCGCGGACCGGGTCCTTCGCATCCTTGTCCTTCCCGTCGTCTTCGCCGCCTTCGGCATCGGCCAGCGGGCTGTGCCCGAGAATGACGTTGAGCTTTTCCGCGTCGAAGGCGTCCGCGACGGTCTTGGTCACTTCCTTCTGCGCCAGATGCGGCAGGAGATCGGCGATGGTGAACACCGGATCGCCGGCGTCCTCCCCGAGTACGACCTTGATGGAGGTGCCGTCTTCCTTGATGATCACGCCGTGCAGCGCAAGCGGGCGCGCCAGCCACTGGTATTTGCGGATGCCGCCGTAATAGTGGGTCTTGGCCTGTCCGACGCCCACCTGTTCCTGTAGGGGACGCTGTTTGAAGTCGAGGCGCGGGGCGTCGGTGTGCGCGCTGATGAGGCGTACGCCTTCAGACAGCGGCTTTTTGCCCTTGCGGGCCGCGAACACGGCCTTGCCGCGCCAGGTGCGGAATACGAGGTCCTTGGTGAAATCTTCGGAATACCCGGCCTGACGCAGCTTTTCGACGACGCGGGAGACGGTCTCGCGTTCGGTCTTCGCGTTCAGGAAGTCGATGTAGTCGGCGGCCAGTGCGTCCATGTCCTTCCGGCTCTGTTCGTCGGCGTAGTGCGTCCACCCGTTCTTGGTGGCGAAATCCAGTTCGTTGCTCATGTATCGTATCCTTTTTCTCAGATGGTTTGGTGCAGCGCCGAGGCGACGGCCCGCGCGGCGTCCGGCAGCTCGGCGTCGGCGAGGGTGCGCGGGTCGAGCAGGAAGGCATGGTCCTCAAGCCGCCCGATGAGGGGAGGCGTGGTATCGAGCAGACGCTGTTTCAGCCGTTCCGGCGCGCACGCGGCGGGTTCCACGCGTACCAGCGTCGTGGGCAGGGCGTTTTCCGGGAAGGAGCCGCCGCCGACCCGCGATTCGCCCGGTACGAGCCGGATGACGGCGCGGTCGCCGCAGGCCTTGCGGAGCCGGGACGCCAGCCGCGAGGCCCGGCGTTTCAGTTCGTCCGGCGTCGCGGTGATCATGGCGACGGTCGGGATGCGCTTCCGGGCGAGACGTTCGTCGAGGTACAGCCGGAGGGTCGCCTCAAGCGCCGCGAGGGTCATCTTGTCGATACGCAGGGCCCGGTTCAGCGGATTGCGCTTGATCGTGTCGATGACGGCCTTCGTGCCCACGATGATCCCGGCCTGCGGGCCGCCGAGCACCTTGTCTCCCGAAAAGGTAACCACGTCCGCGCCGGCGGCAACCACCGAGCGTACGGTCGGTTCGCCGGGCAGGCCGCTGCCCGAGAAGTCGAGGAAGCTCCCGCTCCCCAAATCTTCAATGAGCGGAAGGCCATGCCGGTGCGCGATCTCCGCAAGCTCCTCGACCGGCACGTCCGTATGGAAACCGACGATGCGGTAGTTGGAGGTGTGCACGCGCATGAGGGCGGCCGTGCGCTCGTTGATGGCGTTTTCGTAGTCCTGCGGGTGGACGCGATTGGTGCAGCCCACTTCGCGCAGAGCGGCCCCGCTGCGTTCCATGACGTCGGGGATGCGGAAGCTGCCGCCGATCTCGACGAGCTGGCCCCGGGCGACGACGACTTCACCGCCGGAGCAGAGGGCGTCCATGCTGATGAGCACGGCGGCGGCGTTGTTGTTGACCACGAGGGCGGCTTCCGCGCCGGTGAGCTTGCAGAGCAGCTCCTCCACGTGGCTGTAGCGGCTGCCGCGTTCGCCGGTGGCGAGGTTCAGTTCGAGGTTGGAGTAGCCCCGGCAGGCCTTGAGGACGGCGTCCACGGCCTCGTCGGCGAGGACGGAGCGGCCCATATTGGTATGGATGACCACGCCGGTCGCGTTGAGCACGCGCCGGAAGCGGGGGCCGCTTTCCCGTTCCGCGAAGGCGGCGAGTTGCGGCAGCAGAGCGTCCATGCCGAGCCGTTCGGGATCGGTCAGGCGTCCCTGCCGGATGTCGTCACGGCGGGCGTCCAGAAAGCGGTTGGCGAGTTCCCGGAGCAGGGGGCGCGGCGTGGCCGCGATCAGCGCCGGATCGGCGTGTTCCAGCGCGCTCAGGCAGGCGTCCACCGAAGGCAGGGCTCGAAAAAGATTGGGCATAGGCTGGTTCTCTTTGGGGGAGAAGGACAGGGGGAAGGGACCGTTCTGGAGAAGAGGGGGAATGCTCCCGCGAGGCTTCTCCCCTTCCCCGGCCCCCGACTTCTCTCTCCCCAGACTTTTGACGTTATCGAATCCCTCTTTGCGGCTTTCCTCGGGCATGCAGGGAACGCGGCGGTGCGTTCTGTCCGTTCGGACAGGGAGGAAATCTGATTTTGGGGGCTGCTTCATAGGAAACGATTGCGGCTTCATTGCTTGAAGTTCCAAAGGAAGAACCGATGAAATGCCTCAGTCATGGGGCCCGTCAACGGAAAAGATGGAGAAAGGGTTGTATTTTCAATATACTGTGAAAATGAAACAACCGCATTCTCTGACGGAGCCATTTTTCTAAATCAGTTCCTGTTCCAGCGCTTGAGGGTGCAGAATAAAGAATTCGCCGAGCAGATACAACGAGCCGCACAACAAGACGGGGCGGCGTCCGGCGTCTCCGGCTGGCGACAGGGCGGCGGCTTCCCTGAGGGCGAGGCTGAGGCGCTGTACGGGTTTGGTTACGGCGTCGCCGCGTCCTTCGGCGAGCAGGGCGGCGAGTTCTTCGCCGCCCATCGCCCGTTCGTTGTCCTGAATGGTCGGGACGAAGAGCGGGGCGTCCCCGGCGATGCGGCGCACGAAGGGCAGCATGTCCGAGACGTCCTTGTCCGCGAGGCAGGAAAAGATGACCGCGGCGGGCCGGATGCCGGAGTCGAGCACGGCGGCCTCCAGCGCGCGCAGGCCGTGTGGGTTGTGCGCGCCGTCGAGGATCAGGGGCGGCATGGAGCCGTGGGCCGGGAGATGCTGGAAGCGTCCGGGGAAATGCGCGGCGGCGAGGCCTCTGGCGGCGGCTTCCGGCCTGTCGGGCCAGTTGTGGCGCTCCGCCATCCGGTGCCAGACGGCGAGGGCCAGCCGGGCGTTGATGCGCTGGTGCGGACCGGCGAGGCCGAGGGGGCAGTCCGGGAGGGGCAGGGACGCCGTTTCGTGGAGCGGCGCGCCCTTTTCTTCGGCGGTGCGCCGGAGCCGCGCGAGGGCTTCCGCCTCCTGCGGCGCGGTGAAGGCCGGGACGCCGGGGCGCATGGCCTGCGACTTGTCGGCGGCGATGTCCGCAAGGGTGGGTCCGAGGATTTTTTCGTGATCCATGCCGATGGGCGTAAAGCATACGGCCTGTACCGGCATGGCGGTGGTGGCGTCGTAATGCCCGCCGAGCCCGGCTTCCATGACCACGAAGTCCACGCCCGCCTCGGCGAAGGCGAGCAGGCCGAGCGCCGTCAGGAATTCGAAGTAGGTGAGTTTCGGCGCGGCGTCCATGACGCGGTTGGCGAGGCCGGGCCACGCCGATTCGGGCAGCATTTCGCCGTTGATGCGGATGCGTTCGCGCGGGGTCACGAAGTGGGGCGAGGTGTAGAGCCCGGTCTTGAGCCCGTGCGCGCGGGCGATGCAGGCCAGAAACGTGGAGGTGGACCCCTTGCCGTTCGTCCCGACCACCTGCGCGGTCACGAAGGGAGGCGTGAGCAGGCCGAGCGCGGACAGCGCGTCGCGCATGCGGTCGAGGCCGAAATCCATGTGGAAAAGCCCGAGGGCGTCGAGGTGATCCTGTACGTCGTCGAAAGTATGGAAACGCATGGTATGCCTTTGCGGTAACGGTGTCTGGCCTTGCGGCGTCCTCCGGCGCGGTCCGCGTCCCGCCGGTGCGGGCTGAAACTAGCCTCTTTTCCGGCGGAGGGAAAGATGCCGGATGTGAGAGAAGCGCCGGGAGCGGGGGCCGGAGCGGGACGGAGGGGCGGTTTCGGCGAAAAAGGCGCGGGGCGGCGTCGCCCCTTCCCGCGCGTCCGGTGGGAACGTGACCCCCCGGCGGAGGGCCGGGACCGTTTCCCGTGAGGGTAAAATATTTTGTATAATAAATGAATCCATATGCTTTTATGTATTTGTCACCCTCTTGACAAGGTGGGTGGAATGGACGACAAAGTGGGGGAAAGTGGGAAAAAGTGGAGCGTCCCGAAAACGGGGCCTTGGAGAACCGGGTATGCTGTTTCGCGGACAATCCTACAGGAGCCTTGATGCCAAGGGCCGTCTGGTGCTTCCGCCGGAATTCCGGGAGGCGCTGGCCGCTTCGGCGCAAGGCTCGTTTGTGCTGACCACGTACGACGGCTGTCTCGTCGGGTATCCCGGACCGCTCTGGAGCGAACTTGAGGAGCGCTTTGCGCGCCTGCGGAACAGTTCGAGGAAGATTCGGGACTTTCGTCGTCTGGTGCTCGGCGGCGCGGAGGATCAGAGCCTCGACGCGCAGGGCCGCCTGCGGCTTTCCCGCGCCCACATGGAATACGCCGGGCTTGAGCACGACGCGGTCGTGGTCGGGCAGGGCGACAAATTCGAAATATGGGATCAGGCCCGGTTCAAGGCCCTGCTCGCGCAGGACTTCGACGATGTGGCCGACGAACTGGCTGAGAGCGGCATCGACTTTTCTTTTTGAGTTTCCCCGGACACACGCTGTTGCGACGTGCAGCCGGATCACGCCGGCCGCAGGGTCGCATATGCCTTTCAAGTAGGACGACACGAACCGATGAATTCCGATATTTCCACGTCTTCTCCTGAAACCGTGCACATTTCCGTGCTTCTCAACGAGGCCGTCGAGGCGCTGGCCCCCAAGGCGGGCGGACGTTATCTCGACGGCACGGTGGGCATGGGCGGGCACTCCTTCGCCATCATGGAACGCACCGGCGGACAGGGGTTCCTGTGCGGGCTCGACCGGGACACGCAGGCGCTTGAGCTGGCGCGCGTCCGTCTGGCCCCGTTCGGGGATCACGTCCACCTCGCGCATACCCGCTACAGCGCGTTCGAGGCGACGCTCGACGAGCTCGGCTGGGACGTCATCGACGGCGCGCTCATCGACATCGGCGTTTCCTCGCTCCAGATCGATTCGGCGGAGCGCGGGTTCAGCTTCAGTTCCGACGGCCCCCTCGACATGCGCATGGACCGGGACTCCGGGGACACGCCGGTGAGCCGTCTCGTCAACCGGGCCAAGCAGGAAGAGCTCAAGGACATCATCGAACGCTACGGCGAGGACCCGCAGGCCGGGCGCATCGCCAAGGCCATCGTGGAGGCGCGGATACGCAAGCCCATCGAGACGACCGGCGAACTGGCGGCGCTCGTGGAGCGGGCCTATCCGGCGGCGTGGCGGGCCAAGGCCCGCAACCATCCGGCGACGCGCACCTTTCAGGCGCTGCGGATGGCGGTCAACGACGAAATCGGGGAACTGGAGCGTTTTCTCGACGCCATCCTCGGTCGTTTGAAGCCGGGGGGGCGCGTGGCGGTGATTTCCTTCCATTCGCTGGAGGACCGCGTGGTCAAGCACAAGATGAAGGCGTGGACGCAGGGCTGCATCTGCCCCAAGCACATCCCCGTGTGCGTGTGCCGTCATGTGCCCGAGGCGCTGCTGGTCACGCCGAAGCCGGTGTGCCCTTCGGAACGGGAGATCATGCTCAATCCGCGCGCGGGCAGCGCCAAGCTGCGCGTGGCGGAGAAGCTGGACCCTCATGCGCCGCAGGCCGAGGAGGCTTCCGGCGAGGAGGCCGCGCGCCTGCGCTATGAAGCCAAGCGCGCCGCCCGGATGGCCCGGTACGGGCGTGAGGGACGGGAGCGGACATGAGCCAGATGTCGTCGAACGGCTGGCTGCTGGCCTTCATCATCTCGCTGCTCCTGAGCCTGCTCATGGGGCTTGCGCTGGTGTGGCTCAGCATTGAACGCACGGACAAGGCGTACACCATCCGCCAGCTTCGGAACGAAGTGGAGCAGCGCGCCGTCCTCAAGACCAAGCTTGAAGTGGAACGGGATCGGCTGCTGGCTCCGCACGTGCTGCGCCGCAAGGCCGCCCAGCTCGGCATGACCGAAGCCAAGGCCGGTCAGATTCGGCGGATGCCCGATCCCGGGCCCGAAGCCGACGTACACTAGTTTCGAGGGCAGGGATCGGATTCATGGCATATCTGGGCGCGCGCAGGCGCACGACTCGACAGTCTTCCTCTCAGGCCACCAACCGACGGCGTTCGGAAGGTGGTCTTCGCGGATGGTTCGCCTCCATCGACTGGAACGGCGTCCGCTTCCGCACCGTGGCGGTGCTGTTCTTCATCGTCTGGGGTGCGCTCTGGGTTCGGGCTGGATACGTCCAGCTCTGGGAAGGCCCCTTCCTCGCGGAGCGGGCGCGGCGACAGCACATGTCCGCCGAAACCGTGTCCATGCCCCGCGGCATGATCACCGACCGCAACGGCCACATCCTCGCCCGCAGCGTGGAGTGCCGTTCCGTCTACGCCAACCCGAACGCCGTCACCGACGTGGACGCCACCTCTACGGCGCTCGCCGGTCTGCTCGGGCGTCCGGTGGATCAGATTCGTCCGCTGCTGGCGAAGAAGCGCAGCTTCGTCTGGATCGCCCGCCGCGTGGACGACGCCACCGCCGAGGCCATCCGGCAGGCGGACCTCCCCGGCGTGGACCTGTCCCGCGAGTACGAGCGCATCTATCCCTATCGGCAGGTGGCCGGGCAGCTGCTCGGGTTCGTGGGCCTGGACGGCAAGGGGCTCGAAGGCGTCGAGCGTTCGTTCGACGACCAGCTCGGCGGCCTTTCGGTGCGTCAGGCCGTGCAGCGCGACGCGTCGGGCCGCCAGTTCTACGTGGACAGCGACTACGAGGCCCAGCCCGCCGACGACGTGCGGCTTACGCTGGACTTGCAGGTCCAGTCCATCGCCGAAGAGGAGATCGCCAAGGCCGTGGACGAGTACGGCGCGAAATGGGGCGGCGTGCTCGTGGTGGACGTGCCTTCGGGCGACATCCTCGCGTGGGCGCAGTATCCGTTTTTCAACCCGAACTCCTACAACCAGTACCGCCCCGGCGAGTACCGCAACCGGCTGGCGCAGGATGCGCTGGAGCCGGGGTCCACGTTCAAGCCGTTCCTGATCGCCTCGGCCCTGCAGGAGGGCGTGGTCAACCGCGAGACGACCTTCAACTGCGAAAACGGCCTGTGGAAAACCCGGTACATCACCATCCGCGACGACACGCACCCGAAGAACACCGTCCAGACGGTGGCGCAGATACTCGCCAATTCGAGCAACATCGGCTGCGGCAAGATCGGGCTTGAGCTCGGCGCGGTCAAATACCAGCGCTACCTGTCGCGGCTCGGGTTCGGGGAGCGGACCGGCCTGCGGCTTTCGGAGAGCAGGGGCATCCTGCGTCCGGCCCGCGAATGGAGCGAGGCCGACCTGATTTCCTCGTCGTTCGGGCAGAGCCTTTCCGTCACCGTGGCGCAGATGGCGCAGGGCTTCCTGACCCTCGCCAATCAGGGCGTGTACAAGCCGCTGCGTCTCGTCGCCACCGATGATGTGGGCGGCGGGGAACAGCGTATTTTTTCCAAGAATACCACGAAAGAAGTCCTGTCCATGATGCGTGAGGTCGTGGACGGCGGCACCGGCAGGCGCGCCGCCATTCCCGGCGTGTCCGTGGCGGGCAAGACCGGCACGGCGCAGAAGGCCCGGCGCGGCAAGTACGGCAGCGAGCGCACCGCCTCCTTCGTGGGGCTGGTGCCCGCCGAGAAGCCGCAGTATCTGGTGGTCATTTTTATTGACGAACCGTCGAAAGTGAAATACGGCGGCGTGATCGCCGCGCCGGTATTCAAGGCCGTGACTTCGCGGGTCATGGCGTACCACGGTTCGCTGCCCGATCCCGGCGCGCTCACGCCCGCCCAGATCAAGGCGCAGGAGAAGGCCGAGGCGAGGGCCAAGGCCCGCGAAAAGCGGAAGGGCGGCAAGGAAAAGACCGTGCTCGGCGAATACCGCAGCGAGCTGGCGACCAAGAAGACGGCGCTGCCGGTCCGGGACTCCGGGACGGTGCCCGACGTGGTGGGGCAGTCCGTGCGTCGGGCTGTGGAGATGTTCGCCCGGCAGGGGCTTGTCCCCGTCATCAAGGGCAATGGGGCGAGAGTAGTACGACAAACGCCGGAACCGGGCGTGCGTTGGGCCGGGAAGGATTCGGCCCCCACGACCTGCGTTCTCTGGCTTTCGGAGCAGGAATAACATGGGCATGTATTCGCTTTCGTTACTGGAAACCCGCGTGGGTGAGCAGGGGATCGATCTGTGCATCGACTCCCGCAAGGCCACGCCGGGATGCGTTTTTGTGGCCCTGCCCGGCAGCAATGCCGACGGCGGGCAGTTCATCGCCGACGCCGTGGCGCGCGGGGCCGGGTTCGTGGTCTGCCGCCCCGAACATGCGGGCAACTGCGGCGAGGCCGAGGTCGTGGACTGCGCCGATCCCCGTCGGGCTCTCGGGCTGCTGGCCCGCGCCCGGTACGGGACGGCTTCTCTTCCCTTCCCCGTGGTGGGCGTGACCGGCACCAACGGCAAGACCACCACGACCTACCTGCTCGATCACCTGTTCGCCTCCGCCGGGAAGAAGACCGGCGTGCTCGGCACGGTGTCCTACCGCTGGCCCGGCCATCATGAGGACGCGCCCATGACCACCCCGGACTGCCTCGACGTGCACGCCATGCTCGCGGACATGCGGGGCGCGGGCGTGGACATGGCCTTCATGGAGGTTTCCTCCCACGCGCTGGATCAGGATCGCGTGGCGGGCGTGGACTTCGGCGGGGCGGTGTTCTCCAACCTGACGCAGGACCACCTCGACTACCATCACGACATGGAAACGTATTTCAGGGCCAAGGCCAGACTGTTCCTCGACGCGGACGGCAAACCGTTCCCGGACCGCGTGGCGGCCATCGGCACGGACAACCCGTGGGGCGCGCGCCTTGCGGGCATGGTCCCCGAGGCCGTCGGCTTCGGCCTGACCGGTTCCGGCGCGCCCAAGCGCTATCTGCACGGCTCCGTGCTTTCCAGCACCACCGCCGGGTTGCGCCTGCACGCCCGGTTCGAGGGGCGCGAATGGGAATTCACCTCGCCGCTGGTGGGCAACTACAACGCCGAAAACCTGCTCGCCGTACAGGCCGTCGCCCTCGGTTTCGGGCTTGATCCCGAGGCGTTCCGGTGCTTCGAGTCCTTCTGCGGCGTGCCGGGGCGTCTGGAGCGCATCCTCAACCCGCAAGGCCTCGACGTGTTCGTGGACTACGCGCACACGCCCGACGCGCTGATCAACGTCCTGACCGCCCTGCGCGGCGCGGGCTTCAAGCGCATCGTCACCGTATTCGGCTGCGGCGGCAACCGCGACCGCGCCAAGCGCCCGCTCATGGGCGAAGCCGTGGCCAAGCTGTCGGACGTGGCCGTGCTCACCTCGGACAATCCGCGCCATGAGGACCCCGAAGCGATCATGGCCGACGTGATGCCCGGCCTTGCCGGAGCCGCCGAAGTCTTCACCGATCCGGATCGCCGCCGGGCCATCGAAAGGGGCCTGTCGCTGGTGCGTCCCGGAGACGCCCTGCTCATCGCGGGCAAGGGCCACGAAAGCACCCAACAGATCGGCGCGGTCAAGCATCCGTTCAGCGATCAGCAAACCGTGCGGGAGATTCTCGGATGCGCCTGATTCTTGAAGATATCGTCCGGGCCGTCGGCGGTTCCCTCGTCGCGGGGGCGTCCATGCCCTCCGGGCCCGTCGTCGGCGCGGGCACGGACAGCCGGGCCGTGGCTCCGGGGTCCCTGTTCGTCTGCATTCCCGGCGAAACGTTCGATGGGCACGACTTCGCGGGCAAGGCCGCCGAAGCCGGAGCCGCCGCACTGCTCGCCTCGCGCAATCCGTTCGACGGCGTGCCGCCGGTTCCGGTCATCCTCGTGGACGACACGGTGGCGGCGCTGGGCCGTCTGGCGCATGACTGGCGCAAGCGTCTCGGGCCGGACACCCGCGTCGTCGGGCTCACCGGCACCTCGGGCAAGACCACGGTCAAGGAACTGCTCGCGCAGGTGCTGAGGCGCCGTGGAAAGACCGCCAAGACCCGTATGAACCTGAACAACCAGATCGGGCTGCCCCTGTCCATGCTGGCGGCGGACGGCGACGAGGCGTTCTGGGTCATGGAGGCGGGCATCAGCCATCCCAACGACATGGACGAGCTCGGTTCCGTGCTCGAACCCGATGTCGGCCTGATCCTCAACGTCGGTCCGGGGCATGCCGCCGGACTCGGGGATCGGGGGACCGCCCACTACAAGTCGAAACTGCTCTCGTACCTTGCGCCGGGCGGGACCGCCGTCGTCAGCGCCGACTACCCCGATCTGGTGCGTGAAGCCCGCGCCGTGCGTCAGGAGCTGGTCTTTTTCTCCACCACGGGCCGTCAGGTGGAGTACCGTGCGGCCTACGTCGTGCCCGCCGGTGAGGACAAGGGGCTGTTCCGGATGTGGCTGGACGGCGTTTCCGTGGATGTGGAGGCCCCGTTCCGCGGGGCGTTCGGCGCGGAAAACGTCATCGCGGTTGCGGCGGTGGCCCACCGTCTGGGTCTGACCGCCGAGGAGATCGCCGCCGGATTCGTCGGAGCCGTGCTCCCGAAGCAGCGTTTCGCCTGTTCCAAGGTGGGCGGCTGGATGGTGATCGACGACAGTTACAACGCCAACCCGCTGTCCTTTTCCCGGATGCTGGACGCCGCCGCCGAAATGGCGGGGGACAGGTCCGACCGTCCGTTGGTGTGCGTGCTCGGGGAAATGGGCGAACTCGGTTCGCTCGCCGAGGACGAGCACCGCAGTCTGGGCCGCCACGTCGCGGAACTCAAGCCGCGTCTGGTCTGCTGGAAGGGCGGGCATCGGGACGATTTCGAGGCCGGGTTGAAGGCCGGGCGCTACAACGGCGTCTTCTGTCCGGTGGCGTCCGCCGAGGACATGCTCAAGGGCCTCGCCGCCTGTGAGCTCGGGGGAGGGGTGATCCTGTTCAAGGGATCGCGCTCGAACAAGTTGGAAACGCTGGTCAACGCCTTCAACGCGTCGCAGGCCGGAGAGTCCCATGCTGTATAACCTGCTGTATCCGTTGAGCGTCGATTATTCCGTCCTCAACATCTTCAAGTACATCACGTTCCGTTCGGCGTGGGCGCTCGTGACCGCGCTGGCGGTGAGCATCCTCGTGGGCCCGTACTTCATCCGTTGGTTGCAGGCGATCAAGTGCCGCCAGCAGATTCTCAAGGAAGTGAAGGCGCACCAGTGCAAGGCCGGGACCCCGACGATGGGCGGGCTGCTCATCGTGTTCGCCGTGGCGGTGAGCGTGCTGCTGTGGGCCGACCTGACCAACGCCTACCTCTGGATGACCATGCTGGTCTTCGTCGGTTTTTCGGCGGTGGGGTTCGTCGACGACTTTATGAAGGTGTCCCACCATCAGAACAAGGGCCTGAGCCCGCGCGCGAAATTCGCCGGGCAGATGCTGGTCGCGGGGGCCGCCATGCTCCTGCTGGTTTCGGAACCGGCCTATTCCACGCGGCTGGCCTTTCCGTTCTTCAAGACGCTGAATCCCGATCTCGGATACTGGTACATCCCCTTCGCCATGCTGGTCATGGTCGGGACCTCCAACGCGGTAAACCTGACGGACGGGCTGGACGGCCTCGCCATCGGGCCGATGGTGGTCGCGGGCCTCGTGTTTTCGGTCTACATCTACATCACGGGGCATGTGCGTTTCGCGCAGTACCTCCAGCTTGAATACATCGCGGGCGTGGGCGAGGTCGCCGTCTTTTGCAGTGCGCTTGCCGGGGCGGGGCTCGGATTTCTCTGGTTCAACGCCTATCCCGCCCAGATGTTTATGGGCGACGTGGGGTCGCTCGGGCTCGGCGGCGTATTGGCCTTTCTCGCGGTGCTCTGCAAACAGGAACTGCTGCTGCTCATCGTGGGCGGCCTGTTCGTGGCGGAGACCCTCTCCGTGATTCTTCAGGTGAGCTACTTCAAGGCGTCCGGCGGGAAGCGCATTTTCCGCATGGCTCCGCTGCATCACCATTACGAGATGAAGGGCATCCCGGAATCCAAAATCATCATCCGGTTCTGGATCATTTCCGCCATGCTCGGCCTCATCGCCCTGTCGGCGTTGAAGTTGCGGTAAAAAGAACAGTGAGCTTGTGGGAGGAGAGAGGGAACGCTTCTGAAGAAGGGCTTCCCTCCCTCCTCCCGCAAGCCCCCACCTCTCTCCTTCCTAAGACGTTTGCATTGGGGATGGGGGCGTATTTTGACAAACAGGCGGTAAGGTCAGGCTCTTCTCGGTATCGAACGGCCTGACGCCCCTCGGAAAGCCACGGGCGTCGTTTCGATGCGGGAGGCGCTGCGAAGGCACCGGGGAGAAGCCCCTTTCAAGCACGGCGAGAAGGGGCGGCATGGGGGAGTCCCCAAAAGGGGACGTCTTCCCCCAAACGGAGCCGAGGGGCGGTACCCCTTGCCGCCGGAGGCACTGGAGTCATGATGAAAGCTGAAGCGGCGAACGGAAAGACGTTCACGAAGCCTGGCCCGGCGGTATTGCCGGGCGACCTCGCAGTGGTTGTGGGAGCCGGGGTTTCCGGCGTGGCGGCGGCCAGACTGCTGCACAAGATCGGCGCGCGCGTGCGCCTGCTGGATCGTTCGGAAGATCGCATTCCGGCGGAGTTCGCGGAATGGGCGGCGTCCGCCGGCGTCGAAATCGTGTGCGGCGAGCATACGCCGGGCCAGTTCCGGGACGCCAGACTGGTCGTGCCGAGTCCCGGCGTGGCGGCGGCGGTGATCAGGAAATTCCTGCCTGAAGAGAACGCCCCCGAAATCATGGCCGAAACCGAACTGGCGTGGCGTCAGCTTTCCGGCGAGCCCGTGATCGGCGTGACCGGCACCAGCGGCAAGACCACGACCACCAGCCTGTGTTCCGCCATGCTCAGGGAACAGGGCCTGCGGGTGTTCACCGGCGGCAACATCGGCACGCCGCTTTCCGAATACGTGTTGTCCGGGGAAAAGGCCGACGTGATCGTGCTGGAGCTGTCCAGCTTCCAGTTGCAGACCTGCTCGACGCTGCATCCCCGCGTGGGCATCCTGCTGAACATCAGCGAAAACCATCTGGATTTCCACAAGGATATGGACGAGTACGTCGGCGCCAAGATGCGCCTGTTCGCCAACCAGACCGGAGACGATCTCGCCATCCTTCAGGAAGGCATGGACGATCTCGCGGCGCGGTACGGCCTCAAGGCGCGGATCGTCCACTATACGGCCTCGAATCGCTTCCCGGAGATGCAGCTCATGGGGCCGCACAACCGCGGCAACGCCGAAGCCGCGTGGCTGGCCTGCCGGGAGTTCGGCGTGACCGAAGAGGCCGCCGCCCGGGCGGTCGCCGCGTTCGCCCCGCTGGAGCACCGTCTGGAAAAGGTCGCGGAGATCAACGGGGTTCTGTACGTCAACGACTCCAAATGCACGACCGTGGAGGCGCTGCGCGTGGCGCTGGCCTCCTTCGAGCGGCCCGTGGTCCTGCTTGCCGGGGGCAAGTTCAAGGGCGGCGACCTGCCGGGACTGTGCCCCTTGCTGAAAAAACACGCCCGCTGCGTGGCCCTGTTCGGGGCGAGCCGGGAACGCTTCGAGCCCGCGTGGCGGGATACGCTGCCCGTGACGTGGGACCGTACGCTGGAGCAGGCGCTGCGCCGCGCGGCGGGCAAGGACGGACGCCCCGCGCTGGCCCATGAGGGCGACGTGGTGCTGCTGGCTCCGGCCTGTTCCAGTTATGATCAATATCCCAACTACCTGCGGCGCGGCGAAGACTTCAAGCGCGTCGTCCGGGAGGTGCTTGCATGACGATGGCCCGCCGCCGTGCCCCTCAGTCGTCCCTGTTCAGGGGACGGTCCGAGGATACGCCCACCGGTCATTACGACTGGGGGCTGATTGCGTTGTTCCTCATGCTGCTGTGCATCGGTCTGCTCATGGTGCTTTCCGCCAGCGGCGTGGTGGCGGAGCGCATGAACGGCGACAAGTACTTCTTCTTCAAGCGCCAGCTCATCTACGCGGCCGTCGGCGGGGTGGTCATGTGGGTGCTCGCGGCGATGCCGCGCCAGCTTCTCTACAAGTTGCAGTACCCCTTCCTGCTGGCGGTACTGATGCTGCTGTTCGCCACCCTGAGCCCGCTCGGCTCGCGCATCAACGGCGCACAGCGCTGGATTTCGGTCAAGTTCTTCTCCATCCAGCCGCTGGAGTTCGCCAAGATCGCGCTCGCCCTGTATCTGGCCTACTTCATGAGCACCAAACAGGAACTGGTCAAAACGTTCAGCAAGGGCATCATCCCGCCGTTCGCCATGACCGGGCTGTTCTGCTTCCTGCTGCTGGCGCAGCCGGACTTCGGGGGCGCGGTGGTGCTCGCGATGATCCTCTTTTTCATGTGCCTTGTCGGCGGGACGCGGTTCATCTATCTGTTCATGGCCATCGGCGTGGCGCTGGCGGGCGCGTTGGCGCTGATCATTTTTGAGCCTTACCGCGCCCGGCGTCTGGTCGCCTTCCTCGATCCCTTCGCGGACGCTCAGAATGCGGGCTATCAGCTCGTGCAGTCGCTGTACGCGCTCGGCTCCGGCGGCTTTTTCGGCGTGGGCATGGGCGGCAGCACGCAGAAGATGTTTTATCTGCCCGAAGCGCACAACGACTTCATCATGGCGGTGGTGGGCGAAGAACTCGGCTTCTTCGGCATCACGCTGATCATGGTGCTGTTCGCCATGCTGTTCACGCGCTGCTACAAGATCATCATGGGGCAGTCGGACCTGCGCGATCGGTTTTCGGCTTTCGGCGTGACGCTGGTGCTGGGCATCGGCGCCACGCTCAATCTGGCCGTGGTCATGGGGATGGCGCCGCCCAAGGGGGTGGCCATGCCGTTTCTCAGCTACGGCGGCAGCAGTTTGCTCGCCAGCATGATGTGCGTGGGTCTGTTGCTTAATTTTTCCCGCACGGCGCGGTGAACAGGATAGGCAAGATGAGCGTTCGGGTCCTTTTGACCACCGGCGGGACCGGTGGGCATATTTTTCCGGCGTTGGCCGTGGCGGAACAGTTGCGGCGCGAAGGCGCGGAACTGTTGTTCGTGGGATCGCAGTACGGTTCCGAGGCGAAGCTGGCGAAACAGGCCGGGCTGGAGTTCCGGGGCCTGCCCGTGCGCGGCGTGCTCGGGCGCGGCCTGCGTTCCGTCGGCGCGCTGTGGGGGCTGTTCCGGGCCGTGTTCATGGCCCGTGGCATCGTGAAGTCCTTCCGTCCCGACGCGGTGATCGGCTTCGGGGCCTACGCCTCGTTTCCCTCCCTGATGGCGGCGAAGCTCTCCGGCATCCCCATCGCCGTCCATGAGCAGAACGCCATGCCGGGGCTGACCAACCGCATGTTGGCGAAGCTGGCGAAACGGGTGTTCCTGTCCCTGCCGGACGTGACCGGCGCGTTCGACGAGCGCAAGAGCGTGCTTACGGGCAACCCGGTGCGCGAGGCCATCGTGGAGGCCGGGAGGAACGCCGAGGCGCATCCGGGGACCCGCCGCCTGCTGGTCATGGGCGGGAGTCAGGGCGCAAAGGCCATCAACTCGGTGGTGCTCGCCAGTCTGGAGCGGCTGACGAGGGCCGGGATCGAAATCCGGCATCAGACCGGCTCCTTCGATCTGGAGCGGGTGCTTGCCGGATACCGGGCGCACGGCATCGACGCCTCCGGGGTGACGCCGTTCATCGAGAACGTGGCCGAGGCCTACCAGTGGGCCGATCTGGTGCTGTGCCGGGCCGGGGCGACTTCGGTGGCCGAGCTCATGGTGGCCGGAAAGCCCGCCGTGCTCATCCCGTTCCCCTATGCGACCCACGATCATCAGACCTACAACGCGCGGGTGATGGTCGATCAGGGCGCGGCGATGCTGGTGGCGGAAAAGGACCTTCCGCATCTGGACGCCGGGGGGATGCTCATCAATCTGCTGCTTGATCCCGCTACGCTGCGGGCCATGTCTCAGATGGCCCGCACCTGCGCGCGCCCCGACGCCGCCGTCAAGGTGGCCGACGGCGTGCTTTCGCTGTGCGGGCACCGCTAAAAGGAAACGACAATGCGTACCAAATTTACGAAAATCCATATGATCGGCATCGGCGGCTCGGGCATGAGCGGCATCGCGGAAGTGCTTCTGAACCTCGGCTATGAGGTGCACGGCTCGGACATGGCGGACAGCGCCGTGGTCCGCCGCCTGCGTTCGCTCGGGGCCGACATCCATATCGGCCATGCCGCCGAAAACGTGGACGACGTCAACGTGCTGGTGAAGTCCAGCGCCGTGTCCGAGGACAACCCCGAAGTGGTCGCCGCCCGGCAAAAGGGCATTCCGGTGATCCCCCGCGCGGAAATGCTCGCGGAGCTGATGCGTCTGCGGACCGGGATCGCCATTGCGGGCACGCACGGCAAGACGTCCACGACCTCGCTGACCGCCGCCATCTTCGACGCCGCCAGCCTCGATCCCACGGTCATCATCGGCGGGCGCATCAACGCCTACGGGGCCAACGCGCGGCTGGGGCAGGGCGAATACCTGATCGCCGAAGCCGACGAATCGGACGGTTCGTTTCTCTGCCTGCTGCCGATCATCAACGTCGTGACCAACGTGGACCGCGACCATCTGGACCACTACGGCGATCAGAACGCCATCGACGAGGCGTTCGTCAGCTTCATGAACCAGATTCCGTTCTACGGCCTGAACGTGGTCTGCGGCGACGATCCCGGCGTGCAGCGTCTGCTGCCCCGTGTGAAGCGCCCGGTGGTGACGTACGGTTTCGCACAGGACAACCATATTCGGGCGGACGTGCTGGAATGCGGCGTCGTCAACCGCTTCCGGGTGTCCATCCGGGGTGAGGAGCTTGGCGAAGTGACGTTGCGGCAGCCGGGACGGCACAACATCCTGAACGCGCTCGCCGCCATCGGCGTGGCGCTGGACGCGGGCATCGAGCCGAAGTTCTGCATCGAAGGGCTGGCCCGGTTCGGCGGCGTGGGACGGCGCTTCGAATACAAGGGCGAGAAGAACAACATCCTCGTGGTGGACGATTACGGGCATCACCCCGTGGAGATCGCGGCGACGCTCGCCACGGCGCGCACGGCCTACCCGGATCGTCGCGTCGTGGTCGCCTTCCAGCCGCACCGTTTTTCGCGTACGCAGGCCCTCTTCGGGGAATTCTGCCATGTGCTCGGTACGGTGGACAAGCTCCTGCTGACGGAAATCTACCCGGCCTCGGAAAAGCCCATTCCCGGCGTGAACGGGCAGAACCTCGCGCAGGGCATCCGGCAGGTGTCCGATGCGGACGTGAGCTATTTTCAGAATTTCGACGAGATGGTCGCTGCGTTGCCCGGCATCCTCAAGCCGGGGGATATCTTCCTGACCATCGGTGCGGGCAGCGTCACCAACGTGGGGCCGCGCTTTTTGGCGCAGGAGTAGCGAGGGAGAAGACCGGGGGAAGGGAGGGGACCCCTTTCTGAAGAAAGG
>PPYF01371463.1_pt1 | contig 18274 bp, 16 predicted proteins | sample 1559871 | NCBI WGS metagenome assembly PPYF01 (sample SAMN08240021, study PRJNA423297) | Human gut metagenome, whole genome shotgun sequencing project. | reverse complement strand
TCTGCTTCTGCAGCAGCTTTTTCTTACGGCTGACGTCGCCGCCGTAGCATTTCGCCAGGACGTTTTTACGCAGCTGTTTCACCGTAGAGCGCGCGATAATGTGGTTACCGATGGCCGCCTGAATCGCGATATCGAACTGCTGACGCGGAATCAGATCTTTCATCTTTTCCACCAGCTCGCGGCCGCGATACGGCGCGTTATCGTTGTGGGTGATCAGCGCCAGCGCATCGACGCGCTCACCGTTGATCAGCACATCGACGCGAACCATGTTCGACGCCTGGAAGCGTTTGAAGTTGTAGTCCAGCGACGCATAGCCGCGGGAGGTGGACTTCAGGCGGTCGAAGAAGTCGAGAACCACTTCCGCCATCGGAATTTCATAGGTCAGCGCCACCTGTTTACCGTGGTAAACCATGTTGGTTTGCACCCCACGCTTCTCGACACACAAGGTAATCACGTTGCCGAGGAACTCCTGCGGCAGCAGCATGTGACACTCGGCGATCGGCTCGCGCAGCTCCTGAATATTATTCAGCGGCGGCAGCTTGGACGGGCTGTCGACGTAGATAACTTCTTTGGAGGTGGTCTCTACTTCGTAGACTACCGTCGGCGCGGTGGTGATCAGGTCGAGATCGTATTCACGCTCCAGACGCTCCTGAATGATCTCCATGTGCAGCAGGCCGAGGAAGCCGCAGCGGAAGCCGAAGCCCAGCGCGGTAGAGCTTTCCGGCTCGTAGAACAGAGAGGCATCGTTAAGGCTCAGTTTGCCCAGCGCGTCGCGGAAAGCTTCATAATCATCGGAGCTCACCGGGAACAGGCCGGCATACACCTGCGGTTTCACCTTCTTAAAGCCAGGCAGCGCTTTGTCTGCCGGGTTGCGGGCGGCGGTCAGGGTATCGCCCACCGGCGCGCCGAGGATGTCTTTGATCGCGCAGACCAGCCAGCCTACCTCGCCGCATTTCAGCTCGGTACGGTCAACCTGTTTCGGGGTGAAGATGCCCAGACGATCAGCGTTATACACCTGGCCGGTGCTCATGACCTTGATCTTGTCGCCCTTGCGCATGGTGCCGTTTTTAATCCGCACCAGCGACACCACGCCGAGGTAGTTATCGAACCAGGAGTCAATAATCAGCGCCTGCAGCGGCGCGTCCGGATCGCCTTCCGGCGGCGGGATATCGCGCACCAGACGCTCCAGCACGTCGGTCACGCCGACGCCGGTTTTCGCTGAGCAGCGCACCGCGTCGTGGGCGTCGATCCCGACGATATCTTCAATCTCGTCCGCTACGCGCTCAGGGTCGGCCGCAGGCAGGTCGATCTTGTTGAGTACCGGAACCACTTCGAGATCCATCTCCATGGCGGTGTAGCAGTTGGCCAGGGTCTGGGCTTCTACCCCCTGCCCGGCGTCTACCACCAGCAGCGCGCCTTCGCACGCGGCAAGAGAACGGGAAACTTCATAAGAGAAGTCCACGTGGCCCGGGGTGTCGATAAAGTTCAGCTGGTAGGTCTCACCGTCGCTGGCCTTATAGTCCAGGGTGACGCTCTGCGCCTTGATGGTGATCCCGCGTTCGCGCTCAAGATCCATGGAGTCCAGAACCTGGGCTTCCATTTCACGATCAGAAAGGCCACCGCAAATCTGGATGATACGGTCAGACAGCGTCGACTTACCGTGGTCGATGTGAGCGATGATCGAAAAGTTACGTATATTCTTCATATTTAGAGTTAATTATGCCTTACGAGTATCATGAGGCCGCTGTACTGTGCCTGACGTTTTTTAATCCGAAAACGCCGCATTCTACACTACATCCGCGAAACCAGGAAATGCTGTTAGATCCAGCATACCCGCAGAAATTGTGGCGTTGTAACAGGAAAGGTAAATAAAGATAAGGGCCAGTGAAATCACTGGCCCATGTCGGAGGAAGGCGTATCAACACGCAGCAGATCCGGCGGCAGTGCGACGTTCAAAATCACCGGCTGCCAGGACTGACGTGCCGCCAGTCGCGGCGACAGACCGCGCGCCACCAGGAAGCCGCCGACGCCGCCCAGCAGCGCGCCGCAAAGTGACGCAATATCGCTGGCAAACAGCACCTGAAAAATAGACGCCATTACAAACAGCCCCGCCAGCGGCGCCATATACACCAGCATCGCTGAGCCCAGCAGGCTGCTTTCAGCGATCCCCAGCTCCACTTTTTGCCCCGCGGCCAACGGCTGCTCGCAGGGCACGCTAATGGTATGGCTGGTCTGCGGCCCCAGCTTGTTTAGCACCCGGCTACCACAGCCGGCACGGGAGGCGCAGCTGCTGCAGGAGGCTTTAACGTCGCAGTGCACCTGCGCCACGCCGTTATGCCAGGAAACCACGGTAGCCCACTCTTTAATCATTGTACTGCCTTGAATTTAATACTGTCAGAGATACGCTTCGCCGTCTGCGGCGGCAGCTCGCCCACTACGGTTATCTCCGCGTTATCGCGCACCGTCGTGCTGACGGTGCGTCGGCCGGTGCGCAACAGCTGGTCGCTGCTGGCCGCCGTGGCGCGGTTGATATTGATCGAGAAGCTAAACAAGCCGTCGGAATAGAGACGTGATTCTACCGGACCGTCAAAGGTGGGAAGACGGCGCTGGCTGCTGGAAACCTCAGTCACGCCCTGCGGGAGCCACGTCGGCGCCCAGTTGAAGTTAGCTTTGTCGCCTCCTTCAGGCACCGACAGCTGCGGCGGCAAATTCGCTTTTGCCAGCGTCTCCATGCTGGCGCTGACGTTATCGCCAACGTTGAAGGAGACGACCCGGAACTGCTCCAGCGTTTCCCCGTCGCGGTCGAGCAAATCGACGCGCAGCGGCAGCTTAGTTTCAGCATCCAGCCAGGCGATAAAGCTGTAGCGCGTGCCGTCGCGAGCCACGACGCGGATCACGTCGCAGAGGCGGTCAGCGATACGGGTACGGCCCACGGAGATAAAATCATACGCCGCGGAGAGGCGTTTGAAATCGCTATATACCAGCGATGGCAGCGAATCGACGATATAGTCGCCGTTCAGGGTGAACGGATCGAGACCGGGTTCAAAATAGCTGATTTCCGTGAGGCTGCCTGCCATGAGCGACATGGCACACCAAAGTTGCTTCATTACTGCGATTGTGTTCCTAAAGTTTGATAGCCCGGTACCTGGACTGCGGCCTGCTGAGTCTGGGCCTGGCCAAACTGAAGCTGCTCAGCGTGCAGGCGGCGCTGCAGTTCGTAGTCCTGCAGCATGGCGTTAATTCGGCGGCGCTGTTCCTGGACCTGCGCCTGCTGGCCGCTTCCCGCTGACGCGTCAGCCGGCACGCCAAGACTTACCGGGCTTGCTTTACCCATCATGGGCAGCGTATTGAACACCGGCGCTTCTGGCTGCTGAGCGGAATCAGACTGACCATTATAGTGCTGGACGCCGACGATAACCGCAAGCGATACGCAGGCGGCAACGCCCATTTGAGTCAGGGAGCTGGCCCACGGACGCACCTTGTTCCAGAACGGCATCTGCCGCCACTGATGCGGTGCGGGCTGAGATTCAGGAATAAGCGGAGCCGTCTGACGAACGGGCTCATTTTCAATGGCGGCCATCACCCGGGCGGAGATATCAAATTGCAGCACCTCAGCGGTATCGCCACGCAGCGTATCGCGGATAAGGTGATAACTCTCCCAGGTTTTTTGCATCTCAGAAGAACGACTCAGCTCGTTGAGCAGTTCGTTATCCAGCGTTTCACCATCCATTAAAGCCGAAAGTTTTTCTTTCTGCATGCCTGATACCCTTTTCCAGTATTCCGCTATCGTCAACGCCTGATAAGCGGTTGAACTTTATTATCAATAGCTTCTCGCGCCCGGAAGATACGCGAACGCACCGTCCCAACCGGACAATCCATGATAGCGGCTATCTCTTCATAGCTCAGGCCATCCAGCTCCCGTAACGTAATTGCCATGCGTAAATCTTCCGGGAGCGATTCAATGGTACGAAAAACTATTTGTCTCAGTTCTTCTGACAACATTAAGTTCTCAGGGTTCGAAATTTCTTTCAACGCCCCGCCGCTTTCGAAGTTTTCCGCCTCGTTGGCGTCAACATCGCTGGACGGCGGACGGCGCCCCTGAGCAACCAGATAATTCTTCGCCGTGTTGACGGCGATACGGTATAACCAGGTGTAAAAAGCGCTATCTCCCCGGAAAGAGTCCAGCGCACGCCATGCCTTAACGAACGATTCCTGAACAACGTCAGCGATATCGCCCGGCGGTACATAGCGGGAAACCAGGCTCGCGACCTTATGCTGATAGCGCACTACCAGCAAATTAAACGCTTTCTGATCTCCTTTCTGGACCCGTTCAACAAGGACCTGATCCGTTAACTGCTCGCTCATCCGAGGTAATGTCTCCCCAAACCCAATTCCCATGCGTCTTCAAAACACCACCCAAAATCTGCATTATGAGCAAGCTGACTGTTGGAGTGCATGAAAACAATAAAGTTCCGTTACGCTTTTTGTTTTTTGTCTGGCAACGGCGGCAGATCGTTATCAATCATTATATGCCCAGGTTGCTAAACGATAGGTAAGTCAATAAGAAAAAGCGCAGGCCCGTCTGAAGGGTATCGTAACACGCCGTTTATTTCACTATAAAATCCAATGCCATCAACCTGCCCCGCGTCTCATTTTCAGCGCGCAAGACGCCGTTTCCGTTCGCCTTTTGTTTAGCCGTCACAACAGCAGACAAAAAAATTGTACGATTCCTCACGGACCGGTGCTATTGTGAGCTAAATGTGTTTAGTAAATTAAACAAAGACAATGAATACCACTCCTGACTTCTCTTGTGATGTGTTGATTATCGGCAGCGGCGCTGCCGGTCTTTCCCTTGCCCTGCGCCTGGCTGAGCACAGTTCGGTGACAGTGCTGAGTAAAGGGCCGATCAGCGAAGGTTCGACGTTCTACGCCCAGGGTGGGATTGCCGCCGTCTTCGATGAGACGGACAGTATTGAATCCCATGTCGAAGATACCCTCATCGCCGGCGCGGGGCTCTGCGATCGTCATGCGGTCACCTTCGTCGCCAGCAACGCCCGATCATGCGTCCAGTGGCTTATCGATCAGGGAGTGTTGTTTGACACCCAGGTCCAGGCCAATGGCGAAGAGAGCTATCATCTCACGCGCGAAGGGGGGCACAGCCATCGGCGCATTCTTCACGCCGCCGACGCCACCGGCAAAGCGGTAGAGACGACGCTGGTCGATAAAGCGCTTGCCCATCCTAATATCCGCATCCTTGAGCGCAGCAATGCCGTCGATTTAATCGTATCGGATAAGATTGGCCTGCCGGGCACCCGCCGGGTGGTCGGGGCATGGATCTGGAATCGTAATAAAGAGCGGGTGGAAACCTGCAGCGCGAAAGCCGTAGTACTCGCTACCGGCGGGGCCGCGAAGGTTTATCAATATACCACTAACCCCGACGTCTCTTCCGGAGACGGGATTGCAATGGCCTGGCGGGCGGGATGTCGGGTGGCGAATCTGGAGTTTAACCAGTTCCACCCCACCGCGCTATATCACCCCCAGGCGCGTAATTTCCTGCTTACTGAAGCGCTGCGCGGCGAAGGCGCCCACCTTAAACGCCCGGATGGCACCCGCTTTATGCCGGACTTTGACGAGCGCGGCGAGCTGGCCCCGCGCGATATCGTCGCCCGCGCCATCGACCATGAAATGAAGCGCCTGGGCGTGGACTGCATGTTCCTTGATATCAGCCATAAACCCGAGGCGTTTGTTCGCCAGCATTTCCCGATGATTTATGAAAAGCTGCTCGGCCTGGGAATTGATTTAACCAAAGATCCGGTGCCGGTCGTCCCCGCCGCGCATTACACCTGCGGCGGCGTGATGGTGGATGATAATGGCCGCACCGACGTCGATGGTTTATACGCCATCGGCGAAGTCAGCTACACCGGGCTGCACGGCGCGAATCGTATGGCGTCGAACTCGTTGCTGGAGTGCCTGGTCTATGGCTGGTCCGCCGCGGAGGATATTACCCGGCGCCTGCCGCTCGCCCAGAAGGTCGCCACGCTGCCAGCTTGGGATGAAAGTCAGGTGGAGATCCCGGATGAACTGGTGGTTATCCAGCACAACTGGCACGAACTGCGCCTGCTGATGTGGGATTACGTGGGGATTGTGCGCACCACCCGCAGGCTGGAGCGCGCCCTGCGGCGCATTACCATGCTCCAACAGGAGCTGGATGAGTATTACGCCCGCTTCCGCGTCTCGAATAATTTGCTGGAACTGCGCAATCTGGTGCAGGTGGCGGAGCTTATCGTACGCTGCGCGATGTTGCGTAAGGAGAGCCGCGGTCTGCATTATACCCTCGACTATCCGCAGCCGCTGCCTGACAGCGGCCCGTCGATACTCTCGCCCCTGGCTCACATAAAGAGATAAAAGTCCTCGGTCAGAGCGGTAAAGCCTTCCGAATATTGCTGCTCTGGCCCGCGGATCGCCAGCCTGTCGCTGAAACACTCCCCTGCCGTCGGGGAGAAAGCCAGCAGCACCCGATGCGGCGGTCGCAGCTCGGTCTCCGCCACGTCAGTACGCAGTCGCAGATGCCAGCCCATCGCCCTTGCCCGTTCGATGAACGCATTACCAATATCCACCGGCAACACCACGCAAAAAAAACCTTCTTCGGTAATATGCTCTGCGGCACAGGTCAGCAGGGAGGCGTGATCGAGCGTAGTGGTGTACCGCGCCTGCTCTCGCTGCGAGGTCGCGCATGGCACGCCTTCGGCAAAAAAGGGCGGATTACTGATTATCAGTTCATAGCGTCGAGTTTGCGACGGCTGCCACTGATGAATATCGGCCTGCCAGACCTCAATCCGCGAAGCCCACGGCGACGCGAGGGCGTTTTCCCGCGCCTGAGCGGCGGCCTCTTCGTCCAGTTCTACCGCCTCGACATGCACATCATCTCCGGTACGCTGCGCGAGCATCAGCGCCAGCAAGCCGCTGCCCGCGCCAATATCCAGCACATGCTTCACTCCGGCAATCGGCGCCCAGGCGCCCAGCAAAATACCGTCGGTACCCACCTTCATGGCGCAGCGATCGTGAGCGACAAAGAACCGTTTGAAGGTAAAACCATTGCGCGGCAGCGCAAACTTCGACTGAGACATCCTCAATAACCTTGCCGACAAAAACTCCTGAACCTAAGGCTATGCACAATACCGGAGAACAGATAGCCTTACAAACAGATGAACATTACGTCAGTAACGTCTATAATCGGCGGCCCACTCAGAGGTAGAACATGACTGTAACGACTTTTTCCGAACTTGAACTCGACGAAAACCTGCTGGAAGCCCTCCAGGATAAAGGTTTCACTCGCCCGACAGCCATTCAGGCCGCCGCTATTCCGCCTGCGCTCGATGGCCGTGACATTCTCGGTTCAGCGCCGACCGGCACCGGTAAAACGGCGGCGTATCTGCTGCCAGCGTTGCAGCACCTGCTCGATTTCCCGCGTAAGAAATCCGGCCCGCCGCGCATTCTTATCCTGACGCCGACCCGTGAGCTGGCGATGCAGGTGGCCGACCACGCCCGCGAGCTGGCGAAGCATACCCATCTGGACATTGCTACCATTACCGGCGGCGTGGCGTACATGAACCACGCGGAAGTGTTCAGCGAAAACCAGGACATCGTAGTCGCCACCACCGGTCGCCTGCTGCAATATATTAAAGAAGAGAATTTCGACTGCCGCGCCGTCGAGACCCTAATCCTCGATGAAGCCGACCGCATGCTGGATATGGGTTTTGCCCAGGATATCGAAACCATCGCCGGTGAAACTCGCTGGCGCAAGCAGACTATGCTGTTCTCCGCGACGCTGGAAGGCGATGCGATCAAAGACTTTGCTGAGCGTCTGCTGGAGGAGCCGGTTGAAGTTTCCGCCAATCCGTCAACCCGCGAGCGTAAGAAAATCCATCAGTGGTACTACCGCGCCGACGATATCGAACATAAAACCAAACTGCTGGTGAATCTGCTGCAACAGCCGGAAGCCACCCGCGCTATCGTGTTTGTGCGTAAGCGTGAGCGCGTGCATGAGCTGGCTAACTGGCTGCGTGAGGCCGGGATTAACACCTGCTGGCTGGAAGGCGAGATGGTGCAGGCCAAGCGAAACGAAGCTATCAAGCGCCTGACCGACGGCCGCGTCAACGTGCTGATCGCCACCGACGTCGCTGCCCGCGGTATCGATATTCCGGACGTCAGCCACGTCTTTAACTTCGATATGCCGCGTACCGCGGATACCTACCTGCACCGTATCGGTCGTACCGGCCGCGCCGGTAAAAAAGGGACCGCCATTTCTCTGGTCGAGGCTCATGACCACCTGCTGCTGGGTAAGATTGGTCGCTATATTGAAGAGCCGTTGAAAGCCAGAGTTATCGATGAACTGCGCCCGACGACCCGTGCGCCGAGCGAGAAGCTGACGGGTAAGCCATCGAAGAAAGTGCTGGCGAAGCGTGCGCAGAAGAAAGATATTTTTCCGGATGCTCAACCGCGTCCAGCAGGGTTTCGCGACGCAGCACGTTAACGTTCAGGTGCTGACCGCCTTCGACGCGCACTTCCGGTTTCACGTCCACCGGGATTTCACGGTATTCGATTTCACCCAGTTTGCTTACCGCAACCACATCATCTTCCGCAAAACCACCTTTGGCGCACAGGCAGCGCGCTTCGCCTTTTTCGCTATCCAGCAGCCAGAAAGAGTTGAGCAGGTCGTCGTTTGCCGCTTTAGTAATTTGGATACCAGTAATCATTTGATGCCTCCCAGGCAGTGTTTATTCGATTTTGGCCTCTTCGCGGCCAATTGGTAAAACCATTGTTGTATGAGTGTATATATATCAGCCGCACCCTCGGCATTCCTTGATATAAATCAATAAAAACCACTCACCCAACGTGGGTATAGGAGGTTTTTATTGTTTTACATCAAGTTACGCCATTGTGAGCTATAAATAATTTTGTAAATTTTCAATTTTTTTTGCATAAAAGCCGGCATCAAGCCGTGCCGATTTTGTTCTATAGAAAGAAGCCGTTAAGCTATAGCGATGACCCTTTTGCAGGAGAGCAAGATGACCACCCCTTTAACCTGGCATGACGTGCTGGCGGATGAAAAGCAACAACCCTATTTTCTCAATACTCTGAAGACCGTCGCCGAAGAGCGCCAGTCCGGGATCACCATCTATCCACCGCAAAAAGACGTCTTCAATGCGTTTCGCTTTACTGAACTGGGCGATGTCAAAGTCGTCATTCTCGGCCAGGACCCCTATCACGGCCCGGGTCAGGCCCACGGTCTGGCGTTCTCAGTTCGTCCGGGCGTCGCGATCCCGCCTTCGTTGCTGAATATGTATAAAGAGCTGGAGGCCACGATCCCCGGCTTTACCCGCCCCACCCACGGTTATCTCGAAAGCTGGGCACGACAGGGCGTGCTGCTGCTGAATACGGTCCTGACCGTCCGCGCCGGACAGGCGCACTCGCACGCCAGTCTGGGCTGGGAGACCTTTACCGATAAGGTTATCGCTTTAATCAATGAGCATTGCGAGGGAGTAGTTTTTCTGCTGTGGGGCTCCCATGCGCAGAAGAAAGGCGCGATTATCGATCGTCAGCGCCACTGCGTGCTGAAGGCGCCGCATCCATCACCGCTCTCTGCGCATCGCGGCTTCTTTGGCTGCAACCATTTCGTACAGACCAACCAGTGGCTGGTTGACCGCGGCGAAACGCCGATCGACTGGATGCCGGTCCTTCCCGCTGAAAGCGAGTGATTGACAGCCATAAAAAAAAGCCAGCATCAGCTGGCTTTTTTGCATTCAGGCAGGCGAATCACGCCTTGTTCTGACGCCACCATTCCGCCAGCAGGACGCCGGTCGCCACAGAGACGTTCAGGCTTTCAACGTTGCCGGTACCGTCGATGGCAACGCTGAGATCGGCGCTGGAAATCGCCGCATCGGACAGACCATCACGTTCCTGGCCTAACGCCAGCACCATTTTCTTCGGCAGCTCGGCTTTAAACAGCGGGGTACCATTATGGCTGGACGTTGAGACAATCGCGTAGCCCGCTTTGCGGAACTGATCGAGGGTATCGATAAAGCTGTCGCCGGTGATCGGTTCAACATGCTCCGCACCGCCCTCCGCCGTACGGATCGCCGCCCCGGACTCCAGCACGCCGGCATCCTGAACCACCACGCCCTTCACGCCAAAGTGCGCGCAGCTGCGCATGATCGCCCCGAGATTATGTGGGTTACCCACATCTTCCAGCGCCAGAACGCAATCTTCTTCCCCGGCCTTCGCGACCCATTGAGCAACAGAAGTGCCGTGGCGTTTTTTGATCAGGAAGCAGACGCCGCCGTGGTGCTCGGTGCCGGAGGCTTTCGCCAGCTCGGCTTCGTCCACCACGTGATAGGCCTTACGGTTGGCCGCCATCCAGCGCAGCGCCTCTTTAAAGCGCGGCGTCACGCTCTGAATAAACCAGGCGCGAACGATAGCTTCCGGACGGCTCTGGAACAGCGCCTGGCAGGCGTTTTCGCCATATACGCGGGTCTCTTCCGCACGCTGACGACGCAGCACTTCCGGATCGATAAAGCTCTTCCCGCTGATCCCGCCGTGATCTTCTTTTACCGGCGTCTCATCGCCAGGAGCGCGGGAAACGGTACGCCACGGAGACGCATCGTCGCGATGAAAATCATCGCGTTTGCGCTCGTCACGCTTACGGTCGTCACGTTTGCGATCGTCGCCGCGGCTGTTTCGTTCGTCACGCGCAGGGCGGCTGCGGCCGTCAACACGAGATTTTCCTGGACGACCTCCCCCTTTCCCGGTACGTGGGTTATGGGTGCGTTTGTCAGAATCATCATCACTGCGGACATACATCACTTTGACCTTGCCGCTTTTATTTTTCAGTTCGTCGCTCATCAATTTTCTCCACCTGCGCTGCGCGAAGCGCGCAGATTACCCGATGTGCCATCGCTTCGCCATGATTTCGTTTAAAAGCCGGCCTCTATTGCACTCATCGAACAAAACGCATTGTCCTCAAATAACACTTCATCGATAATATGTAACATCACAGAAACATATCGGCCACGTGCCACGTTGCAACCCATAACCAGAGGTTAGTTATGAATACCGTTTGTGCCAGTTGTCAGGCTCTGAACCGCCTCCCGGACGATCGTAGCGCGGATGGCGCAAAGTGCGGACGCTGCGGTCACGATCTTTTTGACGGCGACGTCATCAACGCGACCGGGGCAACGCTGGATAAACTCTTGAAGGACGATCTGCCGGTCGTTGTCGATTTCTGGGCGCCATGGTGCGGACCCTGCCGTAGCTTCGCGCCGATCTTTGAAGACGTCGCGGAAGAGCGTAGCGGGAAGATGCGTTTTGTGAAAGTCAACACCGAAGCGGAACGTGAGCTTAGCGCCCGGTTTCGTATCCGCAGCATCCCGACCATTATGATGTTCAAAAATGGCGAAGTGATCGACATGCTCAATGGCGCAGTGCCAAAAGCGCCATTCGATAGCTGGCTTAACGAAGCCGGCCAACAATAACCCTTCCGGGGCACCGCTTGTGCCCCGTTTTCACCTCTGCGACAATAGCGTTTTTCACTAGCGACTCCCATGACTGATAACGCTGTTCTTCGCCTGCGCGCCGAACGTCTCGCGCGAGCTACCCGCCCTTTCCTTGCGCGCGGCAATCGCATCCGCCGCTGCCAGCGCTGTCTGCTGCCGCTCAAGCAGTGCCTGTGCGCCACGTTAACCTCGGCGCAGGCCGCCAGCCGCTTCTGCCTGGTGATGTTTGATACGGAACCGATGAAGCCCAGCAACACTGGCCGGCTCATCGCCGATATTCTGCCAGATACCGAAGCGTTTCAGTGGTCGCGTACCGAACCGCCGCAAGCGCTGCTCGATCTGGTCGCCCATCCTGATTATCAGCCCATGGTCGTATTTCCGGCCTCCTATGCCGGGCCGGATCGCCAGGTCCTGAGCGCGCCGCCGTCCGGTAAACCCCCGCTGTTTATCATGCTCGACGGCACCTGGACCGAAGCGCGCAAAATGTTCCGTAAGAGTCCTTATCTCGACGCGCTGCCGATTATCTCCGTCGATCTGTCGCGCATCTCTGCCTACCATCTGCGCGAGGCGCACGCCGACGGACAATATTGTACCGCGGAAGTGGCCATCGCCCTGCTGGATCTGGCGGGCGATGCCCCGGCCGCCGCTGCGCTTGGCGAGCACTTCACCCGCTTCCGGACCCGCTATCTGGCGGGAAAAACCCAGCATAAGGGCAGTATCACAGCGGGCCAGGTGGAAAACGTTTAAAATCATTCGGTCACTGGGATGAAAGGAGACCGGTATGAGCCAACGAGGCCTGGAAGCGCTGCTGCGACCAAAGTCCATCGCCGTTATTGGCGCATCAATGAAGCCGCAGCGAGCTGGCTATCTCATGATGCGCAACCTGTTAGCCGGCGGCTTCAATGGCCCGGTGATGCCGGTCACCCCCGCCTGGAAGGCGGTTCTTGGGGTACTGGCATGGCCTACCATCGAGAGCCTGCCGTTTACGCCGGATCTGGCGGTGCTCTGTACTAACGCCAGGCGTAATCTCGAATTGCTCGAAGCCTTAGGGCAAAAAGGCTGCAAGACCTGCATCATCCTCTCTTCGCAGCCGGAACAGTACCCGGCGCTGCTCGAATGCGCCGCGCGCTATCAGATGCGTCTGCTCGGCCCCAACAGTCTCGGACTGCTGGCCCCATGGCAAGGGCTGAACGCCAGCTTTTCACCGGTGCCGATCCATCGCGGTAAACTGGCCTTTATCTCGCAGTCGGCCGCCGTCTCCAATACTATCCTTGACTGGGCGCAACAGCGCGAGATGGGTTTTTCCTACTTCATCGCCCTGGGCGATAGCCTGGATATTGATGTCGATGACCTGCTGGACTTTCTGGCCCGCGATAGCAAGACCAGCGCCATTTTGCTGTACCTCGAGCATCTCAGCGACGCGCGCCGCTTTGTCTCCGCCGCGCGCAGCGCTTCGCGAAACAAACCTATCCTGGTGATTAAAAGCGGCCGTAGTCCGGCGGCGCAGAAGCTATTGCACGCCAATTCCGGGATGGACCCGGCATGGGATGCGGCCATTCAGCGCGCTGGTCTGCTGCGGGTGCAGGATACCCATGAGCTGTTCTCTGCGGTGGAAACCCTCAGCCACATGCGCCCGCTGCGCGGTGAAAAACTGATGATCGTCAGCAACGGTGCGGCGCCGGCGGCGCTGGCGCTGGATGAGCTTTGGTTGCGAAACGGTAAGCTGGCGGCTCTCAGCGAGGAGACGCGCGACGCCCTGCGCCAGGCGTTGCCGGTTGGCGTGGAGATCGCCAACCCGCTGGATCTACGCGATGACGCCAGTAGCGAACACTATCAGCGGGCGGTGAATGTTTTGCTCAACAGTCAGGACTATGACGCGCTGCTGGTGATCCACTCTCCCAGCGCCGCCGCGCCGGGCACCGAGAGTGCCCTGGCCCTGATTGACGCTCTGAAGCATCACCCGCGCGGTAAATATGTCACCGTGCTGACCAACTGGTGCGGCGAATTTTCCTCGCAGGAAGCGCGACGTTTATTCAGCGATGCCGGCCTCCCTACCTACCGTACGCCAGAGGGCACGATCACCGCTTTTATGCATATGGTGGAATACCGTCGCAACCAGAAACAACTGCGCGAGACGCCGGTGCTACCAGACTCCTTAACCGCCAATACCAGCGAGGCGCATGCTCTGCTGCAGCAAGCGATAGGTGACGGCGCCACCACGCTGGATACTCACGAGGTCAGCCCGGTGCTTCGGGCCTATGGCATCCACACGCTGCCAACCTGGATTGCCGCTGACAGCGCGGAAGCGGTGCATATCGCTGAGCAGATAGGCTATCCGGTTGCGCTGAAGCTGCGTTCTCCGGATATCCCGCACAAATCGGAAGTACAGGGGGTCATGCTCTATTTGCGTACCGCCGCCGAGGTGCAGCAGGCTGCAGATGCGATGATCGATCGCGTCAAACTGGCCTGGCCCCAGGCGCGCATCCATGGATTGCTGGTGCAAAGCATGGCCAATCGCGCTGGCGCCCAGGAGCTAAGAGTAGTGGTTGAGCACGATCCCGTCTTCGGCCCGTTGATTATGCTGGGCGAGGGCGGCGTGGAGTGGCGGGCCGAGGACCAGGCCGCCGTGGCGCTGCCGCCGCTGAATATGAACCTGGCGCGTTATCTGGTGATCCAGGCGATCAAAAATAAGAAGATCCGCGGCCGCAGCGCCTTGCGCCCGCTGGATATCGCTGGCTTAAGCCAGCTGCTGGTTCAGGTCTCGAACCTGATCGTCGACTGCCCGGAGATCCAGCGCCTGGATATTCATCCCCTGCTCGCCTCCGGCAACGAGTTTACGGCGCTGGACGTTACCCTGGGGCTTGCTCCCTTCAGCGGCGACAGTGAAAGCCGTCTCGCTATTCGTCCCTATCCGCACCAACTGGAGGAGTGGGTGGTGATGAAAAATGGCGATCGCTGTCTGTTCCGGCCGATCCTCCCGGAAGATGAGCCACAGTTGCTCGCATTTATCGCCCAGGTCACCAAAGAAGATCTCTATTATCGCTATTTTAGTGAGATCAACGAATTTACCCATGACGACTTAGCCAATATGACCCAGATCGACTACGATCGAGAAATGGCGTTCGTTGCCGTCAGGACCAGCGCAGAGAAGAGCGAGATCCTCGGCGTGACGCGGGCGATCTCCGATCCCGATAATATTGACGCCGAGTTTGCCGTTCTGGTCCGTTCAGATTTAAAAGGGTTAGGCCTGGGGCGACCGCTTACGTCGTCTGCATGGTACAGAAGACCCTTCAATAAACAGAGAAGAAACGCACTGTGATGTTGTCAAAATTTAAGCGTAATAAACATCAACAACACCTTGCCCAACTCCCTAAGCTTTCTCAGTCAGTTGATGATGTAGAGTTCTTTTACGCCCCTGCGGAATTCAGGGAAGCGTTACTGACCCGGATTGCCCACGCCACTCAGCGTATATGCATTATTGCGCTCTATCTTGAGCAAGATGATGGCGGAAAAGGAATTTTGCAGGCCCTTTATGACGCCAAACGCCAGCGTCCGGAACTGGATGTCCGCGTTCTGGTGGACTGGCACCGCGCTCAGCGTGGCCGTATCGGCGCCGCCGCCTCTAATACCAATGCCGACTGGTATTGTCGGATGGCCAATGAAAATCCAGGGGTAGATATCCCCGTTTACGGCGTGCCGATTAATACTCGGGAGGCGCTCGGCGTTCTCCATTTCAAAGGCTTTATTATTGATGACTGCGTCCTCTACAGCGGCGCCAGCCTGAATGATGTTTATCTGCATCAGCATGATAAGTATCGCTATGATCGCTATCAGTGCATCCGTAACGGCAAAATGGCGGACATCATGTTCGACTGGGTCGACAACAATCTGGTTCAGGGGCGCGGCGTTAACCGTCTCGACAGACCGGATCGGCCAAAAAGCCCGGAAATCAAAAACGACATTCGCCAGTACCGTCAGGAGCTCCGCGACCGCAGCTACCATTTTGTCGGCACCGCTGGTGACGAAGAACTCTCCGTCACCCCGCTGGTAGGCCTGGGTAAATCGAGCCTGCTGAATAAAACCATCTTTCACCTGATGCCCTGTGCCGAACACAAGCTGACGATCTGCACCCCCTACTTCAACCTCCCTGCCGTACTGGTAAGAAATATCATCCAGCTGCTGCGCGATGGAAAACAGGTGGAGATTATTGTCGGCGATAAAACGGCTAACGATTTCTACATTCCTGAAGATCAGCCGTTTAAAATCATCGGCGCCCTTCCCTATCTGTATGAGATCAACCTGCGGCGTTTCCTCAGCCGGCTGCAGTATTATGTCAATACCGATCAGCTGATCGTCCGCCTGTGGAAGGATGACGATAACAGCTACCACCTGAAAGGCATGTGGGTTGACGATGAGTGGATGCTGCTCACTGGCAACAACCTGAACCCGCGCGCCTGGCGGCTCGATCTGGAAAACGCCATTCTGATCCACGATCCAAAGCGGCAGCTGGGGGCCATGCGGGAGAAAGAGCTGAAGCTCATCCGCACCCACACCACGGTAGTGAAACATTATCGGGATCTGCAAAGTATCGCCGACTATCCGGTGAAAGTGCGAAAACTGATCCGCCGCCTGCGGCGGATCCGCATTGACCGGCTGATCAGCCGTATTCTCTGACTATCAGCCCCGCCTCGACGGGGCTTTTTTCTGGAAGCGCTATGCGTACGATAATAGTGATTGCTTCGCTGCTGTTAACCGGCTGCAGCCACATGGCAAATGATGCATGGTCCGGTCAGGACAAAGCCCAGCATTTTCTGGCCTCAGCGATGCTCTCTGCCGCTGGCAATGAATATGCGCAACATCAGGGTTACAGCCGGGACCGCAGCGCCGCTATCGGCCTGATGTTTTCCGTCAGCCTTGGCGCCTCAAAAGAGCTTTGGGACAGCCGCCCGGCTGGGAGCGGCTGGAGCTGGAAGGATTTTGCCTGGGATGTCGCCGGCGCGACCACCGGCTACGCTGTATGGCAGTTGGCTCATCAGTAAGCGTTACAGACGCAACCCCTTCCCTTTGCGATGCAACATCAGGGAGACAAGGAAGGCAATGGCGGCCATCACCGTCACATACCAGTAGAACGCGTGCTCTATCCCTGCCGACTTAAGCGACAGCGCGACGTACTCCGCAGAGCCGCCGAACAATGCGTTCGCGACGGCATAGGACAACCCGACCCCAAGCGCGCGAACCTGAGCCGGGAACATCTCTGCTTTCAGGATGCCGCTGATCGAGGTATAGAAACTGACAATCAGTAAGGCGCAGATCACCAGGCCGAAGGCGGCATAGGGTGAGCTCACTTTTTGCAAGGCGCTGAGAATAGGCACGGTAAATAACGTCGCCAGCACGCCAAAGCACAGCATGGAGGTCCGGCGGCCAACTTTATCCGAGAAGGCGCCGAATAGCGGCTGAACCAGCATATAAACGAACAGCGCCGCGGTCATGATCACGCTGGCGGTGCTGGCCGTCATGCCCGCCGTGTTGACCAGATACTTTTGCATATAGGTGGTGAAGGTGTAGAAGGTCAGCGATCCGGCGGCGGTAAAGCCTAACACCATCGCAAAGGCCCGGCGATTGCGCCACAACCCTTTAAATGAGCCAGCCTCTTTCAGCGCCCGGGTCTCTTGCTTCGAGGTTTCGTCCAGCTGGCGACGCAGCCACAGCGCGACGATAGCCAGTACCGCCCCGAGGGCAAAAGGAATACGCCATCCCCAGGCATGGAGATCTTCATCGCTAAGCACCTGCTGGAGCGCCACAACCACTAATACAGCCAGCAGTTGACCACCAATCAGCGTAACGTACTGGAAGGAGGCATAGAAGCCTTTCTTACCCTCCACCGCGACTTCACTCATATAGGTCGCACTGGTGCCGTATTCTCCGCCAACAGACAGCCCCTGGAACAGACGCGCCAGCAGCAGAAGCGCCGGGGCCCAGGTGCCGATCACCGCATAACCCGGCAGACAGGCAATCACCAGTGAGCCAAAGCACATCATGCAGACCGAGATAAGCATGGACGTTTTACGTCCCCGGCGGTCAGCGATCCGACCAAACAGCCATCCACCGATAGGACGCATCAGAAATCCGGCGGCAAATACGCCTGCCGTTTGCAGCAGTTGGGTGGTGGTATTTCCGGATGGAAAGAAGATGTGCGCGAAATAGAGCGAGCAGAATGAGTAAACGTAAAAATCAAACCATTCAACCAGATTCCCCGAGGAAGCGCCAACAATTGCCCAAATACGACGACGGGTATCGGCCAGTTCCGGCGCGCCCCGTTCGGTAATGCTACTTTCTGTCATTGTTATATTGCTCCAGCAAAGACTGCAATCTGTCTTGTCGGGCGTACCACGTCACGCAGACAAATTAATTAGTAAACTAAATGTTATATAATTGTTATATTTTTATATGTGATTGGATTCACATTTTTTTTCGCAAGCACGGTTTTCGCGATCATCGCCAGCGCAGGGGCAGGGAAAAAGTGGATTATGGCGAAGGGATTGCCATGACGGGGTTTTATTTTGCGTTGAAAGGAGATAATGGAGCGAACATGGCGTAATTTTCGCCGGAGGCGGTGCTGCGCACTTTGTCCGGGCTACGCTTTTGTAGCCCCGGTAAGCGCAGCGCCACCGGGGAGACATACCGGCACGCTGGCCGGACGACAGAAACGCAAAAAGCCCATC
>PPYF01412213.1_pt1 | contig 18276 bp, 24 predicted proteins | sample 1559871 | NCBI WGS metagenome assembly PPYF01 (sample SAMN08240021, study PRJNA423297) | Human gut metagenome, whole genome shotgun sequencing project. | reverse complement strand
CAACAAATCGAGTTGGATCAAATCCCTGCAGATCACATCAAGATCTCTGTCCTTAAAAATCAAAACATTGACCAAATCGAAGACCGGATCAACACCCTCTTCTTTGAAAATGCAGGTCTGGTCGAGCAAGATGCGACTTATCTCTCAAATGCCCGTCACATCTCTCTGATCGAGAAAGCTGTTGAAGCCCTGCAAGCTGTCAACGAAGGCTTGGCCCTCGGTATGCCGGTAGACCTGCTTCAAGTCGACCTTACCCGCACCTGGGAAATCCTCGGAGAAATCACAGGAGATGCTGCTCCAGATGAGCTCATTACCCAACTCTTCAGCCAGTTCTGTCTTGGTAAATAATAAAAATGCGTATGTGTGCAAACATACGCATTCTTTTTTTGTTTTATTTTGCTTGTTCTAATCGCTCGACGGTCTGATAAGCTTGGTAGATTAGGAAGAGCCCAGTAGCATTCAAGAATGGAATCGCAATCGGCAACTCGGTCACGATTTGTGAGAAGGGTGAATTGCCCACAAAATGGAGTCCAAACCCAGCTACTAAATATCCCCAGCCTACTAGACGTAGATCCTTGCGTCCTCTGCTTGCTTGGACAATTAGGAAGAGCCCCAGCATGACAAGACCTGTGTAGACCCAGTGAGACATGGGCGCATTGGCCACACGACCAAGAATCCCTGACACCGTGTAAGAGAAACCTTCCGGCAGATCCTGACGGATATAGGCAAAGTCCTCGACGATCTGGAAACCAAGACCAGAGGCAATAGCTAAGAGAAAGATCGACTTGATGCGACGAACGCTGAACAAATAGAGGACAAAGAAGATAGGGATCAACTTAAAGGGTTCCTCAAAGAGTGGCGCAGCGATGGCGCTCTCATATTGATTCCAAAAGTCGCTATTTGGAGCGATCGCTTGAATCATGTCATGGAAATAGGTATTGGCAAAGCTAGACAACCAACCGGCAACAAAGCCCCCTCCTAATAAAGAAAAGAGAACTGGTACCCAAGACAACTTCCACTTCTTGGCAAAATGAAAGAGAGCCCAAACAGCAGGAAGTGCATAGACCAAAAGGATCAAGGTCGAAAGTCCCACGATCCCGTACTGGCTGCCAGACATCCAGCCTTCTGTCAGTGACTGGGTCTCATAGGCTAGGCCGATCGCTAGCAAGAGTAAATAGAGAAACAAAATCGATTTGCGTTTCATAAAAGACCTTTCTAAAGTGAAATGAAAAAGGCTGGAAGACCAGTCTTTTCCGTGTATTATCATTGTAACAGGATCAGCTTAAAAAAACAATAAACTGAGCTCTCAAATCCAGTGCTTACTTCAATACAGCTAGAATCTGGCGAATCATGTCTGGATCCCCATCTGGCAAAGTCACCGTTTCAGCATGGTCCAAGATCCCTTGGGTAAATTGCGTCATAAACTCTTCACTATTAAGCTCATCCGCAGACTGTTGCCAGTGGCTCGGTACAGGATAGATCGTCACTGTCCCATCACCGTTGGATGCATAAGTGATATTTCCTTCTGCTGAATAAGAACCAAACAGATGGCGCACATCTTTTGGATAATCGACACCCAAGCCACCATTATAAATCTTTGTTCCAGCTGCACTATTTGAAATATTTAACTCTGAAGGAACGTTCTTGATCACATAAGCCCAGACACGCGCAGCTTCGACCTGAGCATCGGTGTAGCCTGGATAATCATTCTGATCCGCCTTCTTCGAAGATTTGACCTCGCTATCCGATCGAGTATTCCACTTCTTGGCCTTACTCGTCTTAGACTTACTACTGCTATCATCTGTATCTACTTGCTCCCGATCTTTCGGTTGCTCTTTCTTGCGATAGTAGAAATTGTCATCATCGCCATAAGCCGGTGACTGACCAGCCCAGATCCGATCCTTGGACTTATCCGAAGCATCGTCTTTGCCAGCTTTCTGACCCTTTGGCAGGAGCAAGAGACCGTAGCCTCCAACACCCGACTTGGCACTAACCGTCATCTCAGCGATCTGGTCCTTCTGCTTAAAGCTCGATGCATTAAGCTCAACATCCTCGCTGACCAAGCCCTTGTCATCAAAGACCAGCTCATTGCCACGCCCATCGATCCAAGTCCCCTTGATACTCGAGTAGTCCTTAGCCTTGATGGCTTTCAAATCCATACCAGACTGTTTCTTTTCCGAAGTGCTGGTCTGCTTGGTATCCGAACTCTTAGGCGACACCGTCCTAGGAGGACGACCGCAGGAAGCCAAGACCAAAGCAGAAAGCACAATCACAAAACCCTTTTTCATATCAATCTCCCTTCACACACCTACTATTTTAGAAAAATAAGAAAGGAGAGTCAAAGAAAAAGAGGAGGGGGAGAATAAATTAATGACATAAAAGTCTGTAAAATTATGATTTGAATTTCTAAAGAAAAAGAAGCTCAATGTATCGAGCTCCTAGACCATCATTTTTTGTTTTTCTTGTTTTGGGATCATTCGAAAGAACACAGCTCTAAAACAAGGAAACATTGATACTATCAACTCCACACATCCTACATAGACAGTTTCCCTTATTTTTTTAATATGCTTCAAAACTATATCTTGTACAAATTATTTAATCTTTCTAACTCTAATACATTCATACATACTTCTACTCCAGTAACTACCCCCTTACTATAAATAATTCCACAAGAAAACACAATCCTCTTCTGACTCAAAATATTTGACAATATTACAAATGATTCCAAAACATAATCCTCTATAGTAATAAAACAATTATTTTCATCTTTGAAAAACTCTATAAATCCAATATCCTTACACCTATCACCCAAATGAAACCTAAGTGATTTTAAATAATAATCAAAAAACACATCACTTTCCATAGAAAACCCCTTCATTTTTAAAATATTCTGTTATATCATACAAAAAATAAGTTTTGGCACCATTCGAAACAACACAGCAAGTTAAAATAAGGCTTTGTCCGTATCCAACTTGAAAAAGTGTGCACCAATTCGGTGCCTTTTTTATGCCTTGTTTTATTTATCTCTAATCAGTCATTATATTAACTATATTTTACTCCTTACTCCTTCAAAAATCAATTCATTATATGGAGATATTCCATCTATTTTTAACTTTAAATTGACAAATTAACTCGCATTCACGAGCTTCTTTAGAAGGTAGATAAGCTCCTTTTTATAAAACATTTCTCATTTATTTTCTGTAGAGACTTTCCGCTGTGAAAAAAGTGCCTTAGGCTCAAGAATTAGTCACGTAACTTCTACGATTTCTAGTAACCAAAAAATTTTTTTGAGCTAATCATTGTCAATTATGTACTTTATTTAAGGGAAAACTAAAAATTTTTAAATTGTACATTTTGACAATGAAACTGAAACTATAAATTTTTCAAATGTACATTCATACAAAAACACGGCTCATGAATCATGGCCGTGTTATGTTTTACTTAAGCTAGTTAACTAATTCTCTCATATTTACTTATCTTTTATCTGCTTTAAGTCCTTTATCTCTTTTAGAATACTAAAAATATAGAAACTAAATAAAACTACACCTAAAAAAAATAAAACAGAGAGATCGAACGTAAGTTTTTCTCCCATACCAGCTACTACTCCAAGGGATAAAATACCGATAGCCATTATGGAAATTATGAGGATAAACCACAAGTAAATCATATAAAATTTATAAAGATAGCAAAAGGACTTATTTTTTTGTTTAGGCTTATCCTTCCAATTAAAATAAAAGAAATAAGGCATAGAAATAATTAAAATAAATAGAAATTTCATCTCTAGCACAACTTATTACTTTCTATTTTGGATTTCCCGCAAGATCTCCTAACTTCCAAATACCAAGCCAAAAAGAAATTGTAAGCATGATAAAGAATGTAAGGAACATATTATCGACTAGATTTTTACTCATCAAGCATAGTTCTCTAGCTATGTAAGGAGACACGGGGAACAAGATGCACTGTACTATAGTAATTATTTTTTTCATGATTTATTAATAATACTGTCACATATGATACAGTATACTCCTTTCTAGGAAGATTTCTTTTTATCCCTATCTTTATTATAGGCCTACAGCAATTTAGATTCAATTTTTTATATGTGAAAGTAGTTTCAGAATTCGAACTTTAATTTTTTATTATACATTGATTATCATTGAAAAAAATGTACAAATCAATTTCTTAGATTTGATAATATGATGAACTATAAAAAATACAAAATACCAATCCAGAATAATGTACAAAAAAAGTACATTTTTTAAAGAATGTACTTTATGCTTCTAATTCAGTTATATCAATGATTTAGCTCTAGTTTAGTCAATTGTACATAAATTTTTAGTTTTTGTTCGCTAACGTCCGTCATCACCTAAGGAAAGTCTCTAAAGAGGAATTTCTATTCAATTAGAAAATCCCTCATCGTCATAAATTTATGTCCCCTGCCGGAATCGAACCAGCAACTACTCCTTAGGAGGGAGTTGTTATATCCATTGAACTAAGGGGACCGATAAAAAAAGAAGCGAGATCACTCCCGCCTCCTTGTTCGTCTTAACGACGGATTTCTTTAATACGAGCTGCTTTACCTTGCAATGCACGAAGGTAGTACAATTTCGCACGACGTACTTTACCGTAACGTACAACTTCAATCTTGTCTACACGTGGAGTGTGTACTGGGAATGTACGTTCAACACCGACACCGTTAGAGATTTTACGAACAGTGTACATTTCAGTGTGTCCTTGACCTTTACGAGCGATAACAACGCCTTCAAAGATCTGGATACGTTCACGAGATCCTTCAAAGCTCTTTTCTCTACTTTTTCGCAACTTTTTGACCGGAATAAATGCTCCACTCTTTTGGCAGGCAATAGGCGATGGCGCAAGCAATGACAAAGAATGGCAGATTGGCATAGCCAAAGACTTCTCCTCCAATCAAGATCGGTGCGAGCAAGGTCGTCGTCGCACTGCCAAAGACACTGGCATAACCGATAGCGGCCACGACTAAGACGGGTAACCCTAGCATAGGAGCAAGAAAGACTCCAAGCGTAGCTCCGATCGCAAAGAGCGGTGTCACTTCTCCTCCTTGGTATCCAGCTGAGATGGTCACCACGGTAAAAAGGAGCTTCAAGATCCAGTCATAACTCTGCGCACTACCCTGATGAAAAGCTACATCAATCAGATTGGTTCCAAGTCCACTATAAGTGCCGACCTTGGTCAGCTGGAGGGTCAAGAGGACCAAGCTGAGTCCAGCCCCTATAAGGGCAATCCGGATATAAGGATTAGGCAGGACTTTCGCGACTGTTTTCTTCAACCAGGAAAGGCTAACTGCAAAGAGTTTCCCAGCGAGTCCAAAAGCTAGGCCCAGAAGGGCAACTTTGATCAAGGTCTCTGGTGTCCAGCTCAGCGTTTCTCTAAGTGGCACAGCAAATTTCTCTAAACCAAGGGCATGAGAGGTGAAGCTAGCCACGATTGAGGCGATAAGGGCAGGATAGAGAGCCATCAACTGCAACTCCCCAACTGTCAAGACTTCAAGGGCAAAGAAGGTTGCTGCGAGTGGCGTCTGAAAGAGCCCCGCAAAACCGGCTGCCATCCCAGTCATGAGAAAGATACGCGAAGCATCCGGGATCTTGATATGACGGGCAAAACGGTGCGAAAGGGTCGCTCCGATCTGGACCGCTACACCTTCCCGACCGACCGAACCACCAAAGAGATGGCTCATCCAGGTCGTCAGCATAATCAAAGGCACCAAGACCAAGGGGATTTTCTCCTCACGCGCGTGTCCAACATCAAAGATCAGGCCCATCCCTTTTGAAGCCTTGCCACCAAAACGTTTATAAAGATAAACGATAACAAGCCCCGCTAAGGCCAGGAAAAGAATCAAAGGCCAGTGCTGGCTTCGGAAATCTCCAATCAGGAGAAGACCTTGACCAAAAATCATGTCAATGGCACCAACCAAGAGACCAATGAAAAGCGCCATCCCTGTTAGGACCACATACTGTTGTGCTTTTTGCTTGATCGATAGACTAGTCACGCGCCCTCACCTCCTCTTGGAAGTCTCTCGAGCGCTTCATCATATCTTGAAACTGAGCTTGAATGGTCGCATTTCCAGCAAGGCTACAAGCTCTTGATCGATCTGGTCAATGTCCTTACGAATCTGATCTAAATCCATGTGTCTCCTCTTTATTTTGGATATAAATCGAAGCTGTAATCCATCGATCCAGCCTCATTGTCATTAATTTGCTTTTGCTACAAGTTCTTCTGCAAAGGCTTCTAATTTTTCAATGTCTTCATCTTCTGCAGACAAATCAACTTTGACACACTCAGAGCCTTTTTCAGCACCAGTCGCAGCGAAGCAACGGTCGAAATCATCAACTGCTTTACAGAATTCATCGTAGAAGGTATCACCTGATCCTACCACACCGTAAAGTTTGCCTTTGAGATCAAGGCCAGCCAAATCTTCATAGAAATCTTGGATCTCATCTGGAAGCTCTCCATCACCGTAAGTATAAGTCGCTACCACTGCGATATCCGCATCAAGGAAGTCCTCCGCATCCACAGTTGTACATTCATCCACATCTACTTCGACACCAAGATCACGGAATTTGTCCGCTACGATATCAGCAATTTCTTCAGTATTTCCAGTCATACTAGCAAAAACAATCTTCGCTACAGTCATAATTTCCTCCCAAAAGCTATTTCCCGTATTATACCACTTTTTCAAGCATTTTGCACGAAACCTTTCCCGATAAGGTGAAAGAAGGGACACGTTTCAAGAAATTTGACCGATTCAACCTAATCGCCCTCGTTTTCTTCTTGAATTGCTTTAATAGTTTCGATTTCTTCATCCAATCTCTTATCAAAATCAGACTTATTTTTGAAGGGATACGAATAGGTGCGCCAAGTGTACCATTTGAGGCCTTCTTCACCCTTATAGTACCACTCGATTTTTGTTGGTAGGAATTCTTTGTTGTAGGTGATACGAACTTTGGAAAACTGACTATCCTTGATAGAATATCTACCTTCAAATTCTGGCGGATATTCCTCTTTCAATAATTCTTTATTTACTAAAGAATCTGGTGAGCGTGTAATTTGATAATTATTCTTTTTGATTTCATCTGGTGAAATTTTCAGATTAACTAAAATGGATGATATTTCTCTGTTAAAAGAACGTTGGTACATTTCTTTAGTTCCATAATTTCCATAACCACCATATAATTTATTCCTCTTAATAACTGCAAAATACGAATTGTACAATTCCTTATCTTTTAAATCAAATCCTACTCCAGTACTCCACTCTTTTCCCCAGTCATTTTTATCTTGTACCAAAACAAATCTCTGTTTCTGTAAAATATCATACGCACTACTGGTGGTCTTTCGGATAGAATTGACTTTGAGTATAGTCATAATAGCCAGTATTATTATCAGCACTGCCATTAAGAGATTTCTTAAATTTATTATACTCTTCCACTTTTTCTTCTTCTGACATTCCTTTTGTATTTCGTTGCCATGCTTCATAATCTTGATTTCCTTTCCTTGCTATATCCGCAAATTGACTTACATTTCCTGTCTTTTCATCTTTTTTGCCCAAATCTTTTTCATAACGGAATAACTCTTTAGCTCTAACTCGAGTAGCTGGTTCAGGAGTGCCATCCACATCGAGCATTCCATGTTTACCTTCATAAAACTTAGTAACATCTGAATTTTGACCTGTTGAGGGACCATAGTTAAAAGACTCTGTATTGGCAATTTCCCTAAATTCATCATCAGAATATACGCTTGGATCTGAGTTATAGCTACCATCTGCTAGTTTATGATTGTCATAGGCATCCCATTGACTCTCAAACTCGCCGGTGTCTATATTCACAATAAATTCCACCATCCGTGCATTGTTCAAATCTTTTCCTTTAGCTGAATTCCCCTGAGGGACTTGAACCTTCATATTATAGGGGCGTTTGAAGCCATCTTTTGGATTAAAGCGATTATGGTAGTTAGAACCGGTTGTGTAATCAAATTCAATATTATTTTCTTTACCATATGCTAACAGTTTTTCGTAATCATTCGCGCCATCGTAGTGACTCCGAATACATCCCGTCTGAAATACATGTTGAAATCACCGTGTGGTGGTAGGTTCTCTGAAATCTTATGCGTTTTGCTTGTCAAATGCATAAACTGATTACCATCCGTTTCTGCACCCAATTGCTTAAGAACAAGTTTTACTTTCGCTTCTGAATCGAGTTTACTAGCAGCATACATCTCTGTATAAATATCGGATCCAATCTCCTTGGTTTCTACATACAAAGCATCTCTCCTTGCATTTAACTCACTGCCTGTCTTGATATCAGCTGTTCTTTTTGAAACGCCTTTAACATAACCTTTGATGGCATCCTTATCCCAGCCATCTATTTTTTTAAGGTTCACTGATTGTTCACGTAATCCCGTAAGAAATTGGTTATATTCGAACGCTGTTACATCCTTTGGTTTCTTTGGCAAATATTCATTTTCAAACTCTTTATTCTTAATCGTTTCATTTACGAGATCTGACCATGATAAATCCTTTGGAATAGAATACATTCCGGTATTTGGATTCCACGCTACGTTAATTTGATTGACAGCTGTTTGAATAGCTTGGGCTAAAACATCAATTTCCCAGAAGATACTTGGCGATGTTGCATTAAATGCTCTGAGTTTATTTAATTTTTCTTGTAGTTTGTTTCTAGCAGCCTGAAAAATACCATTTAATACATTTAATCCTTGAATCCTTTGTAATCTCTGCAACCGTTGAAAATCTCCAGCACTAGTCGATTTACTAGCAGCAATTTCATTGATCTCTGCATGAAAGATAGCAATCATCCGATCACACTGTTCAATATCAGAAACCAACTTTAATTCCTGTAAGTCCTCGTCAGCCACCTCCGAGCGATAGGATGCTGGAAGCTTCTTCACACTTTCTTGTGTAGCTTCTGCTAAAGCTACTCCGGCCTCCTTCAATGGCTGGACAACACTTGTCACAAAGCTTCTAAAAGAGTCGTAAGCTTGGCCAGACAAGCGCGAGGCAGAATTTTCTATTTGAGTTAATGATGTTTCTAGTGATTCATAAGCTTTCAATTGTTGCTCAATCATAGTACCTGTGCTACTAGCTTGGCTATCCAAACTACCGCGATAAACTTCAATTCCCATCGTCACACTCCTTTTCAATCATTAATTTTTTCCGTTCATGATAGATATCATTTAAATCATCTTCGACTTTTCTTTTTTGAATAGCTAAATCATCCAATTCTTCCAAATAGCTTGTTGAAATTTTTCTTGATTCATGAAGGACTCCTTCCTGAAGTTGGTCAAAAAAATTTCTGGAGGAAGGGTAAGATTCAAATGCATTCCATAAAAAACGGTGCGCTTCAGAACTAAAGCCCTCAAAGCGGTTCAACTCATCTTCCAGATTTCTCTTTTCTTTTAAAATATCTCTTTCTTTTTGATAAAGAAAATCTTCTTGTCTTCTCAATTCTGATAGTTGTTGATCGTAATTCATCTTCCTACTCTTTCAACCTATTGAATGCTCGCAGCAGTTGCTTCATCCACTGTTGTAAATCCAGTTGAAACGCTTTGCAGGTTGGTCCCGATTGATTCAATCGCCGCTGCAATTTCTTCTGCTTTGGTTTTAGCAGTATCAATGGCTTTATGCGCCACATCATTACCAGATAGTTTGGTTTGTTCATCTTTTGAAGCTGATGCAACTCCCGAAAGTGCATTCCCACTACTTTTTAAAGAAGCCGCTAACTCTTGTGCCGTCTCAGCATTACTTTTAATTTCAATCATCCTAGTCCCTCCCATACTAAATCTATCCATCCATTCTACCAAAATATTGAACTAATGTAAAACCGCTTCCATAGCTCCTAATTAGTGATAAATGCTTGCTGGATGGGCCTTTCTTATGTTAAAATTGACAGAGAGAATGAGGTAATGTATGAACGTAATGAATGAAATTCTTGAAAAAATTCAAGCTTATGACACGATTATTATCCACCGGCATCAGAATCCGGATCCGGATGCGATTGGTAGCCAGGTGGGCTTGCGGGATCTCCTGCGTGCGCACTTTCCTCAAAAGCGGGTCTTAGCAACTGGCTATGATGAGCCGACCTTGACTTGGCTTGCTGAGATGGATACTGTCAGCGATGAGGATTATGATGGAGCTTTGGTGATTGTCTGTGATACGGCTAATACTCCCCGCATCGATGATAAGCGCTATACGAATGGTGATTTCCTGATCAAGATCGACCACCACCCAAATGACGATGCTTATGGCGATCTGCTCTGGGTCGATACTGAGTCTAGCTCTACCAGTGAGTTGATTGCACTTTTTGCTAAGGAATTGGATCTTGAACTTCCTGTAAGTGCTGCGCGTCTTCTCTATGCTGGGATTGTCGGCGATACGGGTCGCTTCCTTTATCCTGCTACTTCGACTCGGACTTTTGAGATCGCTGCAACTCTTCGAAGCATTCCCTTTGATTTTACAGCACTTGCTCGTCAAATGGATACGATCAATCTCAAAACCGCTAAGCTTCAAGGCTATGTTTATGACCATCTCGAGATCGATAAACATGGCGCTGCGCGTGTGACTTTGACACAAGAACTCTTGAAGAAATTCGATCTACGTGATTCAGAGACTGCTGCAATCGTCGGAGCTCCTGGACGCATCGATACCGTGTCTGTTTGGGCTATCTTTGTCGAGCAGGCCGACGGTCACTTCCGTGTCCGGATGCGTAGCAAACGAAAGGTGATCAACGAAATTGCCAAACGTCATAATGGTGGTGGCCATCCACTTGCCAGTGGAGCCAACTCCTACTCCCTCGAAGAAAATGATCAAATTTACCAAGAGCTACAAGAAGTAGCTCGCACGAATGAAGGCTGAGAACGGTTTCTCAGCCTTTTTATCTTGGTCACGGGGTTTTTCATTTACCCCTTCTTATGGTAAAATAAAGCTAATATAATTTTTAAGGAGACCTATTATGGAAAAAAATCGATTGTTTATCATTATCTCTGCTGCGGTAGCAATTCTTGGTTCTTTCTTGCCATGGTATACCACTGTCTTTGGAGTTATTAGCATTTCTGGAATCCAAAATAGCGGATGGATTGTAATCGTCATTTCTATTGGCTCTATCGTTCTTGCCTGCTTGAATAACATCAATACCCCTTTAAATAAAACTTTTTCAACTATCATCATTGTTGCAGGTTTTATTTCTACATTGGTTTCATTGTTTGCAACCTTCAAGGGAAGTGAGTATACCTCTGAGTTAGATGGATTGGTTTCAATCGGTTTTGGTTTGATCCTTGCTTTGATCGCATCAATCGCTATTGTTGTAACTGGTCTCTTGGCGATGTCAGGTGGTAAAATCACTAAAGGAACATTCGAAGAACTTGCTGAATCTGGTAAAGGATTTGCACAAACAGTTGGACGGGTGACAACTACTACAGTTAAAACTGCAGTAGATGAAATCAAAAAAGAATCACACGAACACACTGAAGGAAAAGCTGATCAACCAGTTGAAGCACCAAAAGATCCAAATCAATCTGAACAATAATAAGATTATCATCACCTTAGCATAGCTAGGGTGATTTTTTTGATCATTAATTTAAATAAAATTAGTGAAAATACTTGTCAAGATCCTGGAAATTTGGTAAACTAGCTCTACACTGGACGTCAAAAGTTCACTCAAGCAGATGGACGTGTGGATCGTTTCAACAAAAAATACGGTCTCAAATAAGAAACCGCATAACGAACTTAAAAACGTTAAAAATAAAGCCTTTTCCAAGAAATTGGAATTGGCTTTTTTCTTTTTAGTACCGTTTTTGGTACCGTCTTGGAAAATTAGTCTTTCCACCCGTTCATATAATTTGCAAACTTATTAATAGCTTTTACTTCACCTACTGCTGTTGTATGACTATATGTATCTAAAGTCATTTGACTACTTGCATGCCCTAATCTTTTCGCTGTATTAACTGGATCAATACCGATTTCAATCATCAGTGTAGCATGAGTATGCCTGAAGCCATGAGGTGTGATTTTCTTTAAACCATGTTTATCAATAATTCTTTTTAAAATACTATTTATATAATCCTGATAAAGAGGTTCTTCCTCACCGTTTCGATTAATAAAAGTAAACATATACGATTCACCAAGATTTAAAGGAGTGACCATTAACTTTCCTTTTTCTCTTAATGATTGTCGCTTCCATTCAGAAAGTATATCTACTGTATCTTGATCTAACCTTATCTGACGCACCGAGAATTTGTTCTTGGTGCTTTTTTCTAGTGCTTTTCCATTAATTCTACCTAGGTTCTTACTCACTGATAGTGTCTGATTATCAAAATCTAAATCAGACCACCTCAATGAATACAATTCCCCTTTTCGTAACCCACTATAAGCTAATAATCTGAATAAAGCATAATTTTTGTAGGGCTCTTCTTCTTTTACAATTTTTAAAAATTGGTGTAGCTCTTGAACTGTAAAATAATTCTGTGATTCAATCTTCTCCCTTTTTGGAAGAACCACTCCTTTTACTGGATTATCACTAATCAATTTCATCTTAATAGCAAATTCAAATATCTGACCAATGTATGACTTAATCTGCTTAATATTCCTAAAAGTCTTACCTTTTTCAGTAATTAACTCTTGACATTGCCATGGTGTAATTTTAGAAATTTTAAATTCACCTAAACTAGGAAGAATATGAAGCCTAAATAAATCATCAGTACGAACACTTGTAGTCAATTCAACTGTATCTTGATATGTTTTAAACCATTCCTCAAAAACATCCATAAAGGACTTATTTGAAGCACTCAGGAGCTCCGTGAGCTCCCCGGAGTATTTCTTTTGCATCATCAACGTTTCGTACTGCTTCGCTTCTCTAAGCGTCTTAAAACCGCTTTTAAAATAGTCATGACGCTTTCCATCTATCACTCTATAAATTCTAACTTTATAAAGATAGCCTGTTTTTGATTTTTTAGCTTTGTATTTAATAATTGACATCTTAATTTCCCCTTTATTTTATATGGTTTCGGAGCTTATAAAATAAAGAAATTAGATACTCAACTATTTTTTCTTAATTGCTTGCTTGTATTCATCAGAATTGATCCAGGCTTCCCATACATAATGGTAGGGAGAGTCTTCTGCTCCTGACTGGTTGATAAGGTATGGAATAAGGCCTTGTTCTTCATCTGCTATGAATTCTTTAATTGCTTTAACTAAAACTGGATTAAATTTTTTTTGGGAAGATATAAAGTCAATATAATCAGACAATGTTTGTGATCTATTAAGTTCAGCAATAATAAAAGCAAGATCGTCCTTGAAAGGAGTCCACTCAGTTATTTTATTATGAATAGTACTTTTACCCTGAAGTAATTTACCAATACTTTTAATTGATTCCTTCATTGATCCAGGATTAGATAGAGCACTACTATCATCAATTCCTAACAAATATGGTACTGAAACTTCGAAATATTCTGCTAACTTTTTGGCATTTTCTATACTAAGGTTTGTTTTACCATTTTCATATTTTCCGTATTGAGATTGATTAGTATTTAAAACTTTTGCAACTTCAGCTTGAGTTAAACCTTTTTCTTTTCTTAGTAGTTTTAATCTATTGTCCATAGTATACCTCTCTATCATTCTATTTTTTAATTATACCACAAATAATCAAAAAATAACTTTTTATCTTGACTTTAGTTATTTTTTAACTTATAATAATAGTTATAAAATAACTTTTCGGAGCTTGTAAAATAAAGAAAGAGGTATAATATGACCGATCAATTTACTATCAATCTACCTAAATTAACTGAAAAAATGTTAATTGCTAGATATGACAATATGCTTCAAAAAGCCCTTGAAAAGGCATTTGAAGATTATGAGTTATATAAACCAATGGTTCGAATGGCTGGTTTAACTCGTTGGTTAGATGTCTCTACCACCACAGTTATCAAATGGCAACGTGAAGGGATGCCTCATATTGTTATTGATGGAGTTACTTTATATGATAAACATAAAGTGACTGAATGGTTAAAAAAATATGAAAGATGAGGGTTCTGTATGTCTGATTCGAAAAAATATTATTACATGAGGTTGAAAGAAGATTTTTTTGATACTGAAGAACTACTTCTCTTGGAAAATCAACCTGATGGCGAAAAGTACTCAAATATCCTTTTGAAGTTATATTTAAAAAGTTTAAAGAATGAGGGTAAATTGATGTATAGAGATAGGATTCCCTACAATCCATGGTTAATAGCTACTATGACAAGGCAACCCGTTGCTGTTGTCGAAAAAGCATTACATTTATTCCAGGAGCTTGAGTTAATCGAGGTGTTGGACAATGGTGCAATCTATATGATGGATATTCAAAACTTTATCGGGAAAACAACAACAGAAGCCGATCGCAAAAGAGAATATAGAAATCGAATTGCTAACGAAAAACAAAATATTTTATTATCCGGACAAATGTCCGACAAAAGTCCGACAAATCTCCACCAGAGTCTAGAGATTAGAGATAAGAGATTAGAGAATAGATATTTAGTTCTAGAAGAGCCTAAAAATAATTCTTCAAAAAAGAAAAATTTTATAGGTGAAAATTACTATAACTTAGTTCAGGTTATTGCTGATAAATATAACGATCGTTTTATGTATCCCCAAGGTTTTGTTTTAAAACACTCTCAAAAAATGAAGATTGGAAAATACCTTGAATCAAATTATATACAAAGTAATGAGATCATGGATTTAATTGACAGGATTCCTTCAACCGCAGAAAGTCCATTAGCTTATTTGTTTAAGATGATAGAAAATCTCATTCAAGAGAGAAGACAAGAAGAAAAAATAAGAGCACATAAGATTGCTTCTGATCATTACAAAGAAGGATCATAACATCATGAATATAAAATGCAATGAATTAATCGAATTCTTAGTTAATAAGTCACTTCAGTTTTCCAATAACAATTCAATTTGTATTGAATTGCAAGAAATTAAAGAAATATTATTTTTCTCAAATGAATCTATTTATGATTTGGTATTCCAAATGAAACGAAAGAAATTTTATTACCCAGTTTATTTTGGAAACAAATTAGTTATCTCGGAACGAAATATTTTTGATTATGTAGATATCTATGATAATGATTATTTAAGTTATAGATTATCTATCGATTTTGAATCACTTATTAACGGAGGTACAAATATGATCGAACAGTCCATTACACATTCAGCTAATGAAAACAACTACCATAAAACGGAAAAGAAAAAACAATACCAGTTTATTATAAAACCATCAAATAGAGATAAGTTAGAAAAATTGGTAAAAGAAAACAATTATAAATCTGCTTCTTCTTTCCTGGATAGTCTAATAGAATCTATGTGATTCTCGACATGCTTGCATGTGTAACGCACTTTTACCATTTGGTAAAGTATAGTGCGTTATACTTCACTTGGAAGTATGCTTGATCTTAAATAGATTTCTGAACTTAAATAGCTGTTTATTTTAATTTATATAATCTATTTAAATACTTATACGATATTTAAAAGGAGCAAAAAATGAGCCAAATTGTAGCAAGAATGCAAAAGCTAAAGAGTTCTAACTTAGGTGGGATCTACTATCATAATGAGCGTATATTTAAAAATCATAGCAATAAAAAGATTGATTCTTCAAAAACTCATCTAAATTATGAACTAACTGATCGTAACAAAGAACTAACTTATAAAAAGCAAATCACTGATTTCATTAATGAAAATAAAGTAGGCAGTCGATCTATTCGAAAGGATGCGGTAATGTGCAATGAATGGATCATAACATCTGACAGTTCTTTTTTCAAAAAATTTGATAATGAAGAAATAAAATGCTTTTTTGAAACCTCTAAAGATTTTTTTGAAAAGAGATATGGCAAAGAAAATATTGCATTTGCTAGTGTTCATATGGATGAAAGTACTCCTCATATGCACTTAGGTATAGTTCCAATGGTGGAGGGTAAATTATCTTCTAAACAGATGTTTAACAGAGAAGAACTTCTTAAAATTCAAAATGATTTACCAAAATATTTAAATGAAAATGGATATGATATTCATAGGGGGAAAGAAGGTAGCACTGCTAAACACCTTACAGTAAAAGAATATAAAGATTTACAAAATCAGTTAGAAGAAAAAACAGAAAAAGTAAATGATGCTAAACATGAATTAGCAAACATACAAAACGAACTCGTAAAAAATAAAAGAGAGCTTGGGGAACTCAGCAAAGTACTAGAATCAAATGATAAGATTCAGCAAAATTGGGACAATGAATTAGCTATAAAAAAGAAAAAACTCCCCTTTGGTAAAGAGCAGATTGTAATGGATCCTGAATCCTATAACAAGATTAAATCAAGTTATTTGGACAAGGAAATGAAAGTAGCCAAACTTGAACAAGATATATTTAAATTAAGAAATGAGATGATAATAGAGAAATCAAAGGGAGAAAAATATAGAAATATAGTAATCTCAAAGGATCGGCACATTTCTGAACTTACTAAAAAGCAACAAGCTTTACAGAATAAGTATAAAAAACTTCTGGAAAGATTCAGAATAATGTGTGTCAAATCAAAACGGTGGCGGGAATTCGCAAAAAAACATACTTCTACTCCTCTTTTCAAAAGCCAGTTACTCATAGTTAATTCACTAAATCCAATTAAATTAATAGTTTCAGTTGTTCAACAAATAAATAAGGTTATGGATAAAAATATGTAAGGAGAAAAAAATGACAGAAAATAAAGGTTTTAAACTAACTTACTCCGGAGAACTCACTGGTAAATACGTTTCCGCACTACTAATTTCAATTGCAAAACAACTAAGAGTTGAGAATGCTAATGAACTTCCACAAATTTTATTAAATAATTCAATTTATAGACAGTTCCTAAATAAACAAATCTATATAAAAAACCTAAAAGATCACCTTTTCAATCAATTAGGGGTGAAAATTGCAATCAAAAATATTGATAATAATACTAAGGATCTATTTTTAATTGTAACTGATGCCACTAGATTTCGTGAGAATATCTCATTCTATCTACTTGATACATTTACAACAAAAGAACTAGTTGATCATTTAGAATTAACTGAAAAAAGATTAAGCCTTAAAGAAAGAATAGAAAAACACAAAATGGCTATGAGGGCAGAAATTGAAGGACTAAAAACTAAGAGCAAATAAAAAAGATTGTAAAGTTAAAAACTTTTTTAGTAGATTTTTAATTATTTTTGAGTTTTTATGGCATACTATAATTATAAAAATAAAAAAGAAAGGAAGTGCAGAAGATGTCTTACAAGAATAAGCAAACGGAAGTTGATTTTCAATATCGTGACGAACATAATATGCTACAACGAAAAACAATGTTGTTAGACGGTATTCTTAATGCAGTTCAAGCAGAAGATATTCTAACTAATCAATGCGGTTTCAAAATTGAAAAAGTTTATGAACCCAAAAAACATGTTATGAGCTAATACACTAAAAGAAGGATGCCTATTATGCATCCTTCTTTACTTTATTTTATAAACTCCGAAACCATAACTTTAGTACCTTTTTGGTACCCAATTACTTATATATAACGTAATACAAATTACAATTATGATAAAACTTCCTTGTAAAATACACGATATATTAGGCATTTAATCATATAATCAATACTCCTTGTAAAATACGGTCTCAAATAAGAACCAACACAGAACCACTTCCCTTTCGGGAGTGGTTTTTTTGATCTAAAAAGATGAACATATAAAGAATTCTTTCTCCCTTTTCTGAAAAATCATTTTCATTGTCTTCTCCTCTATCCTCTGCTATATTTGGATTATCAAAGAAAGGAGACAAGCCGATGACATTGTCCAAAAAACTCACACTTTCTCTTGCCTCACTGGCAGTTCTTGGTCTTTTAGTAGCCTGCTCGAACCAGACAGCTCAAACACCTGCAAACTCTGCTAGTTCACAACAGGTTTCTTCGAGCACTTCAAGCTCTAAAGGTTCACAAACAGCTAGCCAAGCTGAAAATCTAGACGGTACATACAAAGGGACTGATGAAAATGATCAGATCACTCTGACCCTCTCTGGTAAGATGGGCACATGGGAAGAGGTTGAAAGGGATGGCGAGAAAGAAAGCAAGCCTGTAACCGTTCACTCCGACAATCATACTCTCACTGTGGGAGATGATCTCAAATATTACAAACTAGAAGGTAACCAACTCACTATTGAAGATGACGATCGCGATCCTTCTGATACCATTGTATTAACGAAATAG
>PPYF01130042.1_pt1 | contig 18276 bp, 17 predicted proteins | sample 1559871 | NCBI WGS metagenome assembly PPYF01 (sample SAMN08240021, study PRJNA423297) | Human gut metagenome, whole genome shotgun sequencing project. | reverse complement strand
CAAGTGAAACGGGCCATTCCATCGCCCGCCCTACTGCCTGCGGCAGCAGGGTCCCACCCCAGCGGACACTTGCTTTGGGAACACCACGCTGCCCGGTTGGGCGTTAGCAGCTGGGGCTTGTGATGGCGGGGCAAGAATGCTATAATTATACTGTATTTCTGCACGACTTTGCGAATTTTCCACAGAAGGGAGGGGCGGCGGTTGAAAAGACGACGATTTCTGGTGCTGAGTGCAGGCTGCATGATGGGCCTGCTCTCGGCGTGCGGCCTTCCGATGTCGGAAAATGTGCAGGTGGAGGAGCTGCTGCGTGCCCCGCGCCTTCCGGGCGACTACGGTGCACTGCAAAATGCCCTGAACGAATGGCTGGGGGAGAGCGCCCAGCTGAAATACCCGATGCAGGGGGAGCTGCTCTCGCCGTTCCTTTTGCAGGATCTGGATGGTGACGGCCAGCAGGATGCCGCTGTTCTCTACACCACGGCCCAGAGCTCCAACGTCTGCATTGCATTTTTGCAGAAGGATGCCGCAGGCGTGTGGCAGGTCCGCCAGAGCATCGAGGGTCTGGCGGATACAGTGGACAATGTCCGGCTGGCACAGCTGCAGGATGGTGCCGCCACCCAGCTGGTGGTGGGGTACCTCGCCGCGCAGGGTGACAGCTATCTGGCGGTGTACTCCTACGAGAACGGCACGGTCAATGCCATTCTGGAGCAGTCCTATGAGCAGTATCTGGTGGAGGATATCACCGGCGGCGGCAACGAAGATCTGATCCTGATGTCCACGCTGGAGGACGGCGGGGTGCAGATCGAGCTGCTGACCGTTGACCGGGACGGGATGTTCCAGCAGGTGGCTGTCATGGGCCTTTCGGCAGATAAGTTCTCGGGCTGCGCCGCTGTGGCGGCGGGCCTGGGAGCGGACGGAAAGCGCTATCTGGTGCTGGACGGCTGGACCGGTCTTTCGGGCAACAATCTGGCCACGGTGCTGCTCTACTTCGATGAGGAAAGCCAGCAGATGCTGCCCGCCGAGCAGATCAGCACCAGTGAGCTGTACAATGCGTCCCTGCGCAATGTCTCCACGCTGGTCAGCCGGGATCTGGACGGCGACGGCATCGTGGAGATCCCCACCCAGCCTGACGAAGCGGGCCTGCTGAACCTGAGCCAGAGCCGACGAATGGATTTTATCGTCTGGATGGACTACACCAGCCCGGAGCCGGAAAAGAGCTTCGGCCTGTTGGACGAGGAGAGCAGCTGCTACATTGAGCTGCCTGCCGAGTGGGAGGGCAACCTGATGCTCACCGACAGCACTGAGGGAGAGGAGGCCGTGGAGCTGCACACCGTGGACGAGGGCAAGCTGGTGCTGACCATGCGCCTGGTTCCTTCCAGCGAGAGCGCGGCGGGCTGGACCCGCCTGGGCGTGGTGGCATCCCGCCAGATGCAGGCCAGGTTTGGGCCGGACGTGGTGCTGAAGGATCAGAGCTATCGACTGTCCCGGTCGTTGTACCGGTTGAATTGATGATACCGCTCAGTTTTGCAGAAGTTTACCGGATGCAGGCTGGGTGTTCTGAGGTGAAATGCTTCTCCGTGTGCTCTTGGGCAGAGGGAGAAGGCAGAAAAATATGGAGGTCTTAGATGGTCAAGGTACTTGTGGTAGAGGATGAAGCCAGCATCCGCGAGATGATCGCGCTGAACCTGCGGCTGGCGGGGATGGAGGCGGTGGAGGCCGACAGCGCCGAAGCCGCCCTGCCTCTGCTGGAGCAGAAGCCCGGCTGTGATGCTGCCATTCTGGATGTGATGCTGCCCGGCATGAATGGGTTCTCGCTCTGCGAGACCATCCGCCGCACCGACCAGAAGATCGGCATTATCATCCTGAGTGCCAAGGGGCAGGAGCAGGACAAGATCCGCGGCCTGTCCATCGGCGCGGATGACTATATGACCAAGCCCTTCAGTGTCAGTGAGCTACTGGCCCGTGTGGAGGCCCTCTGCCGCCGGGTGGGCCGCTCGGGCGGCGGCTCCGCTGCAGACGAAAATGCCCCCACCACGCTGGTCAGCGGGGAATTTGTGCTGGATGAGAACCGCCGTGTTCTCCTCAAGGCCGGGCGGCAGATCGAGCTGACCCAGGTGGAGTTCCAGATCATGGAGCTGTTCTTCCACAACCCCGGCATCGCGCTGGTGCGGGAAAAGATCCTGAAAGGCGTGTGGGGTGAGAACTACTTCGGCGATGTGAAGATCGTGGATGTGAACATCCGCCGTCTGCGGATGAAGGTGGAAGATGAGCCCAGCCACCCCACCCACATTATGACAGTGTGGGGCTACGGCTACCGGTGGGAGGAGTAAAGAAAAACCTCTCAGTTGCGCTGTGCTCGACCGCTCTCCCAATAGGAGAGCCAGGATTACTAACAGAAAGGAGGAAAAGCAATGCGCAGTGGTATTACCCACCGCTGGCTGCGGGGAAGCCTGTTCCTGACCGTGCTGCTGGTGCTGCTGGTGGAGAGCATGTTCGTGTACAACTTCGGCCGCAGCTACTACAACAGCGTCCAGCAGACCATGATGCGGCGTTTTTCCTCCATCAACGGTCAGCTGAAAATGTACACCGGCGACACGGCCCAGAAGACCGCGGCCAACCGCAGTGTGGCCCTGCGCCGGATGGTGGAGCAGTTTGCGGATAAAGACAAATATGAGTTCATGCTGCTGGACGGTTACGGCGGCGTGATCGCCTCCTCCAGCGGCACAGGTGCGGACGGCATCGTGGTGCAGGACGACTTTAACAAGGCGCAGGATGCACCGGACGGCGTGGGTGTGGCCATCTACCGCACCGCCAGCGGGGAAACGGTCATGGCTGTGTGCAGTCTGGTGCCCTATGCGGCCGAGGACGTGGCTGCCATGCGCCTTATCACCAGCCTGACGCTGGTGCAGGCGCAGCTGAAGAGCGTTTTCATCATCAGCCTGATCGTGGTGGCGGCCATTCTGGGCTTTACAGTGGCCTCTGGCCTGTACTTTGTGCGGGGCATCGTGGTGCCGCTGGGGCAGGTGGAGCGGATCGCCGCCAGCATCGCCCGGGGAGAACTGGATGTCCGCCTGCCTGTGACCGGTGACGAGCGGGACGAGGTGGACCGCCTGCGCGGCACCATCAATCAGATGGCCGAGGGGCTGGAAGAGACGGAGAAGATGAAGAACGAATTCATCAGCTCGGTCTCCCATGAACTGCGCACGCCGCTCACCTCCATCCGGGGCTGGGTGGAAACCCTGCGCACCCTGGATGACCCCACCGATGAGAACTACCGCAAGGGGCTGGAGATCATCAACAACGAGACCGCCCGCCTGTACAACATGGTGGAGGAGCTGCTGGATTTCAGCCGCCTGCAGAATGGCCGCCTGAAAATGGAGTGCCGCCCCCTGGACCTTGTGGCCGAACTGACGGACGCGGTCCTTTTCTGTGAAGCGCGCATCCAGCGGGAGGGGCTTCTGCTGGCCTATGCGGAGCCGGAGGAGATGATCCCGGTCTACGCCGACCCCGACCGCCTGCGGCAGGTGTTCATCAACATTCTGGACAATGCCATCAAGTATTCGGCCCCCGGCGGACGCATCACGGTCAAGATCTGGCAGGGCGAGTACAAAGCCTTCATCGAGATCATCGATCAGGGCCGCGGCATCCCGCCGGAGGATCTGGAAAACGTCAAGACCAAGTTTTACAAGGGCAGCAACTCGGTGCGGGGCAGCGGCATCGGCCTTGCGCTGGTGGATTCCATTATGACCGCACTGGACGGCACCATGGACCTCAAGAGCACGCTGGGCCGGGGCACAGTGGTCACCCTGGGCCTGCCGATCTACAAACGATAAGAGATTGTCCATATTTATCTGGTAAGATAGAGGGGCAGTTTTTACGATAGAGAGGGGCCGCAGCGCCCCATAGGAGAACCAATGAATCAACCGAACAAGGAACGCTTCAAGACGAGTGTGGGCGGGCAGGCCCTGATGGAGGGCATTATGATGCGGGGTCCGAAAAACATCTGCTGTGCTGTCCGCAAGCCAGATGGCACCATTGAGACCAAGGTCGAGCCCACTCCCACCCACGGCGTGTGGACGAAGATCCCGCTGGTGCGGGGAGCCATCTCGATGATCGAGAGCCTGATCATGGGATACAAGTACATGATGTACTCGGCACAGGTGAGCATGGGGGATGACTACGACCCCGCCGAAGAGGAGACCGCCTTTGAAAAATGGGTGGGCGACCATCTGGGCAAAAAGGCCGAAGATATCATGCTGGCGGCAGCTGCCGTGATCGGCGGGCTGTTTGCCATCCTACTCTTCACCGTTCTGCCCACGGTGCTGGTGGGCGGCCTGAACCATCTGGTGCCGCTGGGCCGCTGGGCCAAGGTGGTGCTGGAGGCGGTGCTCAAGGTCGCCATCTTCCTGACCTACATGGCCGCTATCTCCCGGATGAAGGAGATCCACCGGGTGTTCGAGTACCACGGGGCCGAGCACAAGACCATTGCCTGCTATGAGGCCGGAGACCCCCTCACGGTGGAAAATGTCCGCAAATATACCCGCTTCCACCCCCGGTGCGGCACCAGCTTTTTGATTTTGGTGGTCATCGTCAGCGTGTTCCTGTACAGCGTGCTGCCCTGGTCCAGCACCAGCCTGCGGGTGGTGTTCAAGCTGCTGCTCCTGCCGCTGGTCATGGGCATCAGCTACGAGCTGCTCAAGTGGTGCGGCCGGTCGGACAACATTGCCACCCGCATCATCCGGCAGCCCGGCATCTGGGTGCAGCATCTGACCGTGTTTGAGCCGGACGACAGCATGATCGAGGTGGCCATTGCCGCCGTCACGCCGGTCCTGCCCGAGGACCCGGAGGACGGCAGATGGTAACCGCAGGGATGCTGCCCCGGGCAGCAGTCCGGGAGGTGGAGGCACGCCTGCGCGCCGCAGGCTGCCCCGACTCAGATTTTGACGCGGCCGAGCTCTTCCGGCTGGCAGCGGGCGGGGATGCCCGCCTTGCCGATGCTCCGCTGGGTGCAGAGCAGGCAGAGCGGCTGGAAGCCCTGACGGCCCGCCGCGCGTCCCGGGAGCCTTTGCAATACCTTTGCGGCAGCTGGCCCTTCCTTGACTTTGAGCTGGCTGTCGGCCCCGGCGTGCTCTGCCCCCGGGCCGATACTGAGGTGGTGGCCGAAGCCGCCGCCGGAATGCTGGCTGGGGTGGAGGCACCCCGGGTGCTCGACCTCTGTGCCGGCACGGGCTGTTTGGGGCTGGGCGTGAAGCGCTTCTGCCCGGCGGCACAGGTCACCAGTCTGGAGAAGAGCCCTGCGGCATACCGCTATCTGGAGCAGAACGCCCATCTCTCCCCGGTACTGACCATCACCCCGGTGCGGGGGGATCTGTTCACCTACTGGCAGACCCTGCCGGAGGGGCAGCTCGACCTCATTGTGTCGAACCCGCCTTACCTGACCTCCGCCGAGATGGGCGCACTGCAGCCCGAGGTGGCGCAGGAGCCTGCCATGGCGCTGGAAGCGGGGGAGGATGGGCTGGTATTTTACCGCGCCATTGCGGAACACTACCAGAAAGCTCTGTGCCCCGGCGGTGCCCTTGCCCTGGAGATCGGCTGGCAGCAGCGGGAAGCTGTAACGGCCCTGCTTGCCGCCAACGGGTGGACGGAGATCGCGTGCAGAAAAGATTTTGGCGGCAATGACCGCTGTGTGATGGCGAGAAAACAATAAAAATATCTACAACTTCCTGTTGTAATATCTGTAAAATGTGTTATACTAGTACCGAAAGAATTGGAATGCCCGCGCCTGCGTTTGGCCGCACCGCGCCGGGAACAGATGACAAAGGAGCATGACACTATGGCAAAAAATCAGAACAACAACGTTGCCCCGGCGACCCAGAAGACCGATCCCGGTGCCAAGAAGGATGCGCTGGCCACGGCACTGGCCCAGATCGAGAAACAGTTCGGCAAGGGCGCTGTGATGAAGCTGGGCGACAACGCCGCCATGCAGGTGGATGCCATCTCGACCGGCAGCATCGGCCTGGATCTGGCACTGGGCGTGGGCGGCGTGCCCCGGGGCCGCATCATTGAGGTGTACGGCCCTGAATCCAGTGGTAAGACCACGCTGGCCCTGCATGTTCTGGCCGAAGCCCAGAAGAAGGGCGGCGATGTTGCCTTCATCGACGTGGAGCACGCGCTGGACCCTGTGTATGCCGAGGCGCTGGGCGTGGACATCAACAACCTGCTGGTCAGCCAGCCCGATACCGGTGAGCAGGCCATGGAGATCTGCGAGGCGCTGGTGCGCTCCGGTGCCATTGATGCCATCGTTGTGGACTCTGTTGCCGCCATGGTGCCCCGCGCCGAGATCGAGGGCGAGATGGGCGACAGCCATGTGGGCCTGCAGGCCCGCCTGATGAGCCAGGCCATGCGCAAGCTGACCAGCGTCATCGGCAAGACCAACACCGTCTGCATCTTCATCAACCAGCTGCGTGAAAAGGTTGGCGTGGTCTACGGCAACCCCGAGGTCACCACCGGCGGCCGCGCCCTGAAGTATTATTCCTCTGTCCGCATCGATATCCGCCGCGTGGAGGGTCTGAAGGATTCTTCCGGTCAGTTCATCGGCAACCACACCCGCGCCAAGATCGTCAAGAACAAGGTGGCTCCTCCGTTCCGTGAGGCGGAGTTCGACATCATGTTCGGCGAGGGCATCTCCAAGATGAGTGAGCTCATCGATCTGGGTGTCAAGCTGGGCATCGTTCAGAAGAGCGGTGCATGGTTCAACTACGGCGATATCCGCTTGGGTCAGGGCCGCGACAATGCCAAGCAGTTCCTGCGCGATAACCCCGAGATCGCCAACGATATCGAGGGTCAGGTGCGCGCCAATGCCGATAAGCTCTATGCCACCCGCCGCCCGGGGGGCAAGGCTGCTGCCGCCCCTGCAGAGGGGGAACCGGCAGCTCCTGCCACAGCAAAGGAGCCGGTGGTCAAGGCTCCCGCCCGCAGCAGCGAGAGTGAGCTGGATATCATGGTGGAAGAGTAAATGGCCTTTTACAGCCGTGGCCGCCGCCCGCTGGCCGAAGAGGAAAAATCTACCGATGCCGCCAAGGCCCGCACCCGGGCCATGGAGCTGCTGGCCGGGCAGGAGCTTTCCTCGGGCCAGCTGTATGAGCGGCTGAACCGCCGCTATACCCAGCAGACCAGTGCCGCCGTGGTGGCAGAGATGGTGCAGCGGGAGTATATCAACGATGCCCGCTATGCCGAGACCCGTGCCCACGCCCTGCTGGCGGCAAAAAAGAGCCGCCGCGCCGCTGCCCAGAATCTGCGGCAGAAGGGCCTGGCCGCAGGCGAGATCCAGCAGGCGCTGGATGCTGTTTACACCCCCGATGTTTCCGGCGAGGACCCGGAGCTGGAAGCCGCCGCCGCTCTGGTGGAAGGGCATTACCGCAAAAAGCTGGAAGCGGGCCGCAGGGATCTGGTCATTGCGGCCCTGCAGCGGCGGGGATTTTCGTATTCCGTCATTAAGGAAGCCATTCGGCGAATCGAAGAGGAATAAGTGATCCTTGGTACAACCTCTCCGTCATTGCTTCGCAATGCCACCTCTCCTAGTAGGAGAGGCCTTGGCAGTCAGGGAAAGTTTCCGATTTTGCCAAGGGCTCCCCTACTAGGGGAGCTGTCGAGCGAATGCGAGACTGAGAGGTTGTACAGAGGAGAAGTGAACCAAAGAAAGAGAGTATCCCTTTTTATGAAAATTGCATGTATTTCCCTTGGCTGCCCCAAGAACCAGGTCGATCTGGACGTGATGGTGCACATCCTGCTTTCGGCTGGTCACGAGACGGTGGCCGACCTGGGTGAAGCCGATGTTATTCTGGTCAACACCTGCGGCTTTATCGAGAGCGCCAAGACCGAGGCCATTGAGAACATTCTGGAGGCCTGCGCCTACAAGCAGCAGAACCCGGAGCTGAAGGTCATCGTCACCGGCTGCCTGGCCGAGCGTTACCGCAGCCAGATCGAGGAGGAGATCCCCGAGGTGGATGCTGTGGTGGGCTGTGCCTCCAACAAGGCCATTGACACCATCGTGGCCCGCCTGTTCCACGGTGAGAATCATCTGGAAAGCTACGGTGCCAAAAAGGACTTCCCGCTGGGCGGCAAGCGTGTCATCGGCACGCCTGCCCACTATGCGTACTTAAAGATCGCAGAGGGCTGCAACAACCGCTGCCACTACTGCGCCATCCCCGGCATCCGCGGCCCGCTGCACAGCCGCGATCTGGCCGACTGCGTGGCCGAGGCCCGCTGGCTGGCCGGTGAGGGCGTGAAGGAGCTGATCGTGGTGGCCCAGGACCCCACCGCCTATGGCGAGGACTGGGGCAAGCCCGGCAGCATCTGTGAGCTGCTGGACAAGCTGAACAAGGTGCCGGGCCTTGAGTGGATCCGCATCATGTACGCCTACCCCGAGCGCATCACCGATGACTTTATTGCTGCCATGAAGCGGAACGAGAAGGTGGTGCCTTACCTTGACCTGCCCATCCAGCACTGCAACGATACCATCCTCAAAAACATGAACCGCCGCTCCAACCGCGCAGAGCTGCTGGAGGTCATCGGCAAGCTGCGCCGGGAGATCCCCGGCATCACCCTGCGCACCACCCTGATCGCGGGCTTCCCCGGCGAGACCGAGGAGCAGTTCGAGGACCTGTGCAACTTCGTCAAGGAGGTCAGATTTGACCGTCTGGGCTGCTTTGCCTATTCTGCCGAGGAGAACACCGTGGCCGCAAAGATGGACGGCCAGATCGATCAGGAGACCAAGGACCGGCGCGCAGAGCTGGTGATGCAGATCCAGACCGGCATCATGGCCCAGAAACAGGCCGAGAAGGTGGGCCAGACCGTCCGTGTGCTCTGTGACGGCATCGACGAGGAGAGCGGCCTGTACCTCTGCCGCACCACCGGCGATGCCCCCGAGGTGGACGGCAATGTCTGCGTTTCCAGCGAGGAGCCGCTCTATCCCGGCCAGTTCTATGATGTGCTGGTGGAGGACAGTGACCTTTACGATCTGTACGGAACGGCTGCAAAATAACAAATTGGAGGAATCTATATGAATCTGCCCAATAAGCTCACCCTGACCCGCATCATTCTGGTGCCGGTGTTCATGGTCTTCGTTTCCCTGACCCAGATCGGCACGGAAGATTTCAACCCCACCTGGTATCTGGTGGCGGGCATCATCTTTGCCGCGGCCAGCTTTACCGATTTTCTGGACGGCCATCTGGCCCGCAAGTGGAACATGGTCACCGACTTTGGCAAGTTTGCCGACCCGCTGGCCGACAAGCTGCTGACCACCGTGGCCTTCATTTATATGCTGCGGGACGGTGTGTGCAGCCCGGTGGTGCTCTGCATCATCCTGGCCCGCGAGTTTGCCGTGTCCGGTCTGCGGATGGTGGCCGCCGGTGCCAAGGACGGCAAGGTGATCGCCGCCAATATGTGGGGCAAGGTCAAGACTGTGCTGCAGATGCTGACCATCATCTTCTACTACTTCGGCACCGCATTGACCTGGGGCAATTCCGTTATGATAGGCGCTGACTGCGTGTTCCTCTCTTACTGGCTGTGCTGGCTGGTGGCCATTGCCACCGCCATCTCCGGCATCAAGTACCTGTGGGACAACCGCAGCTTCATCAATACCGCAAAATGATCAAGAAGATCGCCATTCTCTGCTCCATTTTCCTGAACCTCTGCATCGTGCGGTGGGAGCCGGTGGCCATCCGGATGACCTGGGAAGCGGTGGGCAGCCAGACCTTCACCTTTTACACCGAGAACTCCAATGTCTTTGCGTTCTTCGTCTGCCTGCTGGTGGCGGTGTGTCAGGTGATCTGCCTGTTCACGGGGCGGCAGCTGCCCCGCTGGGTCAAGACGCTCAAGTACATTGCCACCTGCTGCCTGACCATGACCTTCCTGACCGTGGTGTTCGTGCTGGGGCCCTACTGTGCCGACCAGGGCGGCGTGGTGTTTCTGCTGACCGAGAGCTCCATGCTCTACCACCACCTGCTCAACCCGCTGTGTGCCTTTGTCTCCTTTGTCCTGCTGGAACGGGAGCCAAAGCTGCCTGCGCGGTGCGTTCCGCTGGCGTTGGTCCCCACGATGCTCTATGGTTCTGTGGCCCTCTGGGCCAATTACCAGCGGCTCATCACCGGGCCTTACCCGTTCCTGCTGGTCTATCAGCAGACCACCCGGCAGACGGTGCTGTGGTGTGCGGCCATCCTGGCCATGAACCTGCTCTATGCCTGGCTTGTCTGGCGGCTGGGCGGGAACTGCCGCAAAAAGAGAAATGTGGGCTTGCTTTTCAGAAGCTGAGATGCAAAAAGGCTCTCTGCCGGTTTTGGCAGAGAGCCTTTTCTCGTGTTTTGCTTACAGCAGGGGGATCCCGGCCTTTGCGCAGGCCGCGCGGGTGGCTTCGTCCCAGACGCTTGCCTGTACTTCGCCGATGTGGGCGCTGCCCAGCAGCAGCATGCACAGACGGCTCTGGCCGATGCCGCCGCCGATGGTGTAGGGCAGCTCACCGCTCAGCACTGCCTTGTGGAAGGGCAGGGTGCGGCGGTCATCACAGCCTGCCATGGTCAGCTGCCGGTCCATGCTCTCGGGGCTGACGCGGATACCCATGCTGCTCAGCTCGTAGCTGCACTGCAGGGGCTCGTTCCAGAACAGCAGGTCGCCGTTCAGGTCCCAGTCGTCGTAGTCGGGGGCGCGGCCGTCGTGGGGCTTGCCGCTCTTCAGGGGAGCACCGATCTTCATCAGGAAGGTGGTGCCGTTCTCCTTTACAAAGGCGTTCTCGCGCTCCTTCGGGGTCAGGTCAGGGTACTTGTCCTCCAGCTCTTGGGTGGTGATAAAGGTCACGTTGGGGGTGTGAAGGGGCAGATCCTGCAGCTGGGGGAACATGGCGTGCAGGTTCATCTCAGTGGCGCAGACAGCCGACACGATGGAGCGCACCACATTCTTCAGGTAGGTCTCGCTGCGATCCTCCTTGCGGATGACCTTCTCCCAGTCCCACTGATCCACATAGACGGAGTGGAGGTTGTCCAGTTCCTCGTCCCGGCGGATGGCGTTCATGTCGCAGTACAGGCCCTTGCCTACGCGGAAGCCGTAGTCCTTCAGGGCCTTGCGCTTCCACTTTGCCAGCGACTGCACCACCTGTGCCTCAATGCCGCTGTCCCGGATGTCAAAGGTGACCTTGCGTTCCACGCCGTTCAGGTCGTCGTTCAGACCGGTGGAAGCCTCCAGAAACAGCGGAGCCGACACGCGGTAGAGGTTCAGCGTGGCACACAGGGTGTCGGCAAACAGCCGCTTCACGGTGCCGATGGCACGCTGGGTGTCGTACAGGTTCAGCGCGGGTGTGTAGTTCTGCGGGATCATCGTTTTGCTCATAACAGTTTACCCCTCTCTTTCCGTTCCCGCCGCCGAATTGCGGCACTGGAACGGCTTTCCCTTTAATACAGTAAATTATGGCACAATTTCAGAGCGTTGTAAAGGGGAGAACACAAAGCCGGTGCAATTCGGGAGCTTACGCCTCTGCCACGGCCTCGATCTCGCACAGGACACCCTTGGGCAGATCCTTGACAGCAACGCAGCTGCGGGCGGGCTTGGAGGTGAAGTATTTTGCGTAGACCTCGTTGAAGGCGGCAAAGTCGGCGATATCGGCCAGGAAGCAGGTGGTCTTGATGACCTTGTCGTAGCCGGAACCGGCGGCTTCCAGGATCGCACCCACGTTCTTGCAGCTCTGCTCGGTCTGGGCGGTGATGCCCTCGGGCACAGTGCCGTCCGCGGGGTTCACAGGGATCTGGCCGGAGGTGTAGACAAAACCGCCTGCGATGAAGCCCTGGGAGTAGGGGCCGATCGCGCCGGGAGCTTTTTCAGTAGCGATGACTTTCATGGAAAATACCTTCTTTCTGTGTGTTTGATGGTTTTTCTCTCCTTGGGGAGAAAAATTCTGCTGCTTGAAGTCTACACCATGCGGCGGGATGTGTCAATCCGGGAGGGACTTTTTGCCCGCGCGGCCTTTACAAGCAGGCAAAAAGGCGGTATCCTTAATCTATTGATACACCACCCTTCAGGAGGAGCCCATGGATATCCGCCAGCTGCACTATTTTCTGGTTTTGTGCGAAGAAATGAACTACACCCGCGCGTCACAGCGGCTGTTTCTGTCGCGGCAGGCCCTGCGGCAGAGCATCACGGCGCTGGAAGCCGAGCTCTGCGGCCCGCTGTTCGTCAGCGCCCACCACAAACTCTCGCTCACCGAGCGGGGGCTGAGTCTGCAGCGCCATGCGGCCCCGGTGGTGGAGCAGTTCCAGCAGATGCAGGCGGCCCTCCATGCGGAGATCCAGTCGGCCCAGCCGGTGCGCATCGGCATCAGTGTCTCACTGGTACCGGACTACCTGCCCGGACTGGAGACCCAGCTGGACAAGTTCCGCCAGCAGTACCCCCACATTGAGATGCGGTTCCGCCTGCTGGAAAACGATGCCGTGGCCGATGGTGTGGAGCAGGGCGAGCTGGACGCGGGCCTTGTGATGGATCTGGGTACGGCGGCTCCGGTGCTGGCCCGCACCACCCTGCGGGCCGACCCGGCCTGCCTGCTGGTGCCGCGCGGCCATCCCTTCTGGGAGAAGGAGCGGGTGCCGCTTTCGGCCCTGCGGGGCCAGCGGGTGCTGCTGCCCAGCCTGCGGCAGGATCTGTTCAGCCCCCTATGGGATGCCTGCGCCCGGGAGGGCTTTGCGCCCAACGCGGAGATCGGCCCCAGCTTCTATCAGGCATACTATCTGGTTCAGGAGCAGCTGTGTACCTGCCTGACCCGCTACGAGCCGGGAGCACGGCGGGAGCTGGACCGGGTGCGGGACGTGCTGCTGGAAGATCTGCCGCCCCTCTGCGTTTCGATGGTGCAGCGGCGGGACCACAACTCGGCCTATCTTGACCTGCTGCGGGGCTACCTGATGGAGGTCATCGGGGGAGCCGCGTCCCTGCCGCCCCGGCGGGGCCGCCCGGCAAAGCCCTTCTACAACTTCCCGGTGCTGTCCAGCGCCGCCCCCAAGGCGGCACCGCAGCACCCGGCTCCGGGCACCCAGCTGCCCTTTGCGGGCGGAAACAACTTCCGGGAGCTGGGCGGCTACGAGGCCGACGAGGGTAAGCATGTCAAGTGGGGGCAGATCTACCGCGGCATTCCAACCGGACTGCTGACCGGGGCGGCTGACCGTAAGCTGCTGGACAGCCTGGGCCTGCGGCTCATCCTTGACCTGCGCAGCGAGTCCGAGGCAGCGGAGCAGCCCGACTATGTGCCCGATGGCGCGCGGCTGGTGCGCATCTGCGGGCTTTGCCACCCGGACGGAAGCGAGATCTCCTTCTCTCCCGGGGACATTGAAAAGCTGCTCAAGGGCAAGAAGGACGAGGAACATAACCTCGCCGATGCCATGTATGAGCAGATGCTCTTCCGCAATAAGGCCTACAAGGAGCTGTTCCGGGCGCTGGAGGCGGGCGAAACGCCGATCCTGTTCCACTGCTCCGGCGGGAAAGACCGCACCGGCGTGGCGGCCATGCTCATCCTGCTGGCGCTGGGGGCTTCCGATGAAACGATCTGTCAGGATTTTGTCCGGACCAATGTCTGCCGCCGCCCGGAGCTGGAAAAAATCTGGGCCGCCCATGCCGAAGAGATCGAGGCGCATCCCGAACAGAAGCAATTCTATCAGGGCATTGCCGGTGTCCACCCGGAGTCTGCTCCCTTTGTGTTGGACACCATCCGCAAAGAGTACGGCACCACCGATGCCTATCTTGAAGCCGAATACGGCCTGACCCCCGCCCGCTTGATGCGGCTGCGGCGGATGTATCTGGAATAATGGCTGTTTTTTTAGAAAATTCCTTTCACTTTACTTGACATTGTACCAAATGTTTCGTAATATAAGAAGTAGTATGGAATCCATGACGCTGCGTGCAGGGATCTTCCGCAACCAAAGTTCAATGGGGCTTCATCTGCCCGTTTTTATATGAAAACCTTGTAGATAAAAAAGCTGCATCAGGCCGCAGGGGCAAACATGCCCTTTTTGTGCGGTGCTGTTGTCTGTTTTGTTGTTGAGAGCTTGATTTTGTATTGTTGACCCACGCCTTGCGCGGCAGCGTCTCCAGATTTTAGTTGATTTTGAACTTTAATTGTAAGGAGAGTGAACACGATGTCCCCGATCATTCTGTTGATCGTGGTCGTGGTTGCTGCTGTTGCTGCCGGCGCGGGTTATTTTATTGGTTACAACAACCGTAAAAAGACCGCCGAGGCACAGATCGGCAGCGCAGAAGCCGAGGCTACCCGCCTGGTGAACGAAGCAATCAAGACCGCTGACCAAAAACGAAAAGAAGCTGTTCTGGAAGCCAAGGACGAGGCTTTCCGCCTGAAAGCCGAGGTCGATGCCCAGAAGGCAGAGGCCGACAAGGAGATCAAGCAGCGCCGTGCTGAGATCAGCCGCCAGGAGAATCGCATTGACCAGAAGGAAAATGCGCTGGACCGCAAGACCGAAGCCCTGGAAAAGAAGGAAGAAGAGCTCAAGAAAAAGCACGAGGAGGCCGACAGCCGTCTGGCTGAGGTGGATGCCATCCGTGCCAAGGAGATGGAGCGCCTGGAGACCCTGGCGGGCCTGAGCCAGGAGGATGCCCGCGAAGTGCTGCTGCACAAGGTGGACGAGGAGCTCACCCACGAGAAGGCTGTCCGTGTGGCTGCCTACGAGACCGACCTGAAGGAAAACTGCGATAACATCGCCCGCAACATGATTGGTCAGGCCATCAGCCGCTGCGCCGCTGACCACTGCAGCGAGACCACCGTCAGCGTGGTGCCCCTGCCCAGCGACGAGATGAAGGGCCGTATCATCGGCCGTGAGGGCCGCAACATTCGCGCGCTGGAAACTGCCACCGGCGTGGATCTTATCATCGACGATACCCCGGAGGCCATCACCCTGTCCTCCTTTGACCAGACCCGCCGCGAGGTTGCCCGCATGACGCTGGAGCGCCTGATCGGTGATGGCCGCATCCACCCCGCCCGCATTGAGGAGACGGTGGAGAAGTGCCGCCACGACCTTGAGCTGCAGATGAAGCGGGAGGGCGAGCGCGCCGTGATGGAACTTGGCATCCACGGCCTGCACCCCGACCTCATCAAGCTCATCGGCCGCCTGAAGTACCGCACCAGCTTTGGCCAGAACGCTCTGACCCACAGCATGGAGGTGGCCTGGCTGGCCGGTCTGCTGGCAGGCGAGATGGGCGTGAACGTCACGCTGGCCCGCCGTGCCGGTCTGCTGCATGATATCGGCAAGGCCCTTGACCACGAGATCGAGGGCAGCCATGTCCAGATCGGTGTGGATATCTGCCGCAAGTACAAGGAAAACACCCAGATCATCCATGCCATTGAGGCCCACCACGGCGATGTGGAGCCCAAGACCCCGCTGGCCTTTATCATTCAGGCCTGCGATGCCATCAGCGCCGCACGTCCCGGTGCCCGCCGCGAGAACGTGGAGAGCTATGTCAAGCGTCTGGAAAATCTGGAGGAGATCTCTTCCAGCTTTGAGGGCGTGGAGCAGGCCTTTGCCGTTCAGGCCGGCCGTGAAGTCCGCATCATGGTCAAGCCCGATGTCATCAGCGATGATCAGGTCATCCTGCTGGCCCGCCAGATCGCCAAGAAGATCGAGGATACCCTCGATTATCCCGGCCAGATCAAGGTCAACGTTATCCGCGAGAGCCGCGCCATCGAGTACGCGAAGTAAGATCAGAACCAAGAGGAGCCCGTTGTGTTCGTACAGCGGGCTCCTTTTTTGTCTGTGAGCCTCTCGGGCGCGTCGTGTCAGATCTCCGGGCAGCCACTACGTCAAGTGCACAGACGCAGAGTTTGCCCAGTGGTGCAGGTAGACCATATCCTCCCAGCAAATGCAAAGCGCCCCCGCACACCGGTGTTTCCGGCAGGCGGGGGCGCTGCTTTTTGTAGGAAGTTCAGAAGGTCAGCCGCATCTGGTACCACACCACGCCGCCGTGGGTGGAGCCGGAAACGCCTTCGCTGACAAAGCCGAAGCCGGCGTAATAGTGCACGAGCCGATCTTTGCAGGTGAGCACCAGCCCCCTGCGGCCCTGAGCCTTTGCATCGGCGATGGCCCGGCGGAGCAGCTGCCCGGCCAGGCCCTGCTTCCGGTATTCGGGCAGGGTGTTCACCCCAAAGATCATCTGCCATGCTCCATGCGCATCGTGCAGGGAAGCGTCGGCGTACATCTCGTCTGTCAGGTCGGGGGTATCGGTCACAAAGCCGTCCACAAAGGAGACGAGCTTCTCGTCCTCAAACAGCAGCCAGAAGTGGTCGGCGTAATGGGTCAGCCGCCCGGCAAATTCTTCTTTTGTGGCCGCCTCCGCAGCCGGGAAGCAGGCCGCAGTCGATGGTTCTTGTCCTCGGGTGGAGGATGGTCCATCCGGAACTTCACTTCTCAAGCTCCTGCGAGTTTCCGAAGTGTTCTTGTTGGAGCATGCTTGTCGGGGCAACGCCCCTCCATCTGCTGTCGCAGACCGCGCTGCCGCTTAAAAGCTCCACTGGGGCTTTCAGTGCTTCGCTGCGCTTCGCAAACGCGGTCCCACCCCAAACCCTGCCGGGAACGTGTATGGCAAACTGGAAGTTGTAAATACATGTTTTCCCAAGTTCTTTTGCCATATCATGTATTCTTGAATTTAACATCAAATCTACAATTCTATCAGGCTCTTACTTTTCCATTTTCCACTCTTCCATCTAAGCACCATTCCAATTGCTCTAGCGCACTCATCACCCGCCATGGCAATATATGCTCCTACCGCCAGAAGTCCCATGTGTATTCCAAGAAAATATGTTCCACCAACTGCAAACAGATACATAAATATTGCACCAATTATAACTGGAAAAATAGCATCTCCACTTGTTTTTAATGCCTGTCCATATACAAGATTTGTCACTCTTCCAAATTCAAGGAATATATCTACTATCAACAATTTTACTACAAGCTCAATCATCTGTGTATCATCCGTAAATATATGAACGATAAAACGTCCGGTCATTGCAAATGTCACAGAAAAGCACGTTGCTGTTACAAGACCATATATCACAGCTTTCCGTGTACCCCTGTCGCATTCCTCATACTTCTTTGCCCCGATTCTCCAGCCAGTCATAATAGCATTTGCCTGTGCAAGTGCTGCCCCCACACAATATGAGAAATTGGCTATCTGCATAGCATACGAACGAGCTGTAACATTCATTCCATCCGTATCCATCTGGTTCATAAAACGCACTATAAATGTCATTGCTACATTATAAAGTGCTGTCTCAAATGCAGAAGGAAACCCAATCTTAACAATCTGTGCAAGTATCCTTCGTGGTTGTTCACGTTCAGGACTCTGCTTTGCTTTTATAAGTACAGCCCCCATTGCCGCTACAATAATAAGATTCACAGCTTTTGAAATAACTGTTGCAGTAGCAACTCCCATGACTCCCCAGTGAAACACAAACAGGAATACTGAATTCAGTATAATATTAATTACATTACCGACAACTGTCCCTATCAAGGAATGTTTTGTATATCCAAATACTCTTAAATAGCTGGAAAAAATAGGAATAAGCGCATTTAAAAAGCTTGCGCCTCCAACAATTTTAAGATATGTTTCAGCTGATTCAAGCAAAGCAGGAGCAATACTCACTGCCCTCAGTATCCCTCCTGAAAAGACAGCAAGAACAACAGATATCAAGATACCTGTCAGTGCATTAAATACAAGTCCAAGCTGTCTCGCCTGATATGCAATTCCAGGTCTTCCAGCCCCGATATTCTGTGACATCACCGCTACCATACCAGATGATATTACCCCGAACATAATGATAAAAACACCTATATATGTATTTGCTGTTCCGACAGCCCCAACAGCCTGGTCGCTTACTGATGATAACATCAGTGTATCAACCATACCTGAAAGCATATAAAATAAAGTTTCCAGACATATTGGCACAGATAGTTGTGTCAACGTTTTTCTTTCACCTTGCATGTTTTCCTCCACAAATTCCGAGTTGTTGAACTGAGCCGAGTATACCACACCATCCCGCAGAGCGCCAGCAAAACAAAAAGAACCACCGATTGAAGTCGATGGTTCTTGTCCCCGGGTGGAGGATGGTCCATCCGGGACTTCACTTCTCAAGCTCCTGCGAGTTTCCGAAGTGCTTTTGTTGGGGTGCGCTTGTCGGGGCAACGCCCCTCCATCTGCTGTCGCAGACCGCGCTGCCGCTTAAAAGCCCCACTGGGGCTTTCATTG
>PPYF01671117.1_pt1 | contig 18281 bp, 15 predicted proteins | sample 1559871 | NCBI WGS metagenome assembly PPYF01 (sample SAMN08240021, study PRJNA423297) | Human gut metagenome, whole genome shotgun sequencing project. | reverse complement strand
TTTTAGAAAAATTAAGCAACTCAAGAAAAAATTGAAATTATAAAATAAGGAGGGGTCGCATTTACAACTTGAATTCAGCAAGTTTCCGCTTAAGCCACATACCCGGAAGTAATAAAAGGATTCTGATTCATAACGATAAAACAATTATTCTTTGTACCAAAGATAACGATTCTTGGCTATCATGCAAAAAGAATGATGCAAAAAGAATGATTGCATAACAATAAAACATTAATTCCCTACCAACCACTTTTCTATATTTCTCGTTTCAGCACTAAAATTCACACCAATCTTGAAGAGTTTTCGTGAATCCGTTTCAAATGGTCGGGAATAATGCTTGTCATTTATCTGTTGCAGAGCTTCTTCCGCTGTACCATTCAATTTAAATTCCATAATGTAGATGAATTTATCAGTCTGCAATACCATATCCACACGGCCTTCACTCGTATGATATTCCGCTTTTACATAAAATCCTACCAGTTTACAGACAATATAAAGTACATTCTGATAATGTAACTCCAATTCGCGGGCAAGCTCGTATGGAATATCAGAAAAGAAACTTTGCAGACGACGGAAAAAAGATTCGTAATCACCGGCACGTACCTCACGAACGAATTTCTGAATTTCAAAGGGAGATTCTACTTTATCCACGTTCGCATAATAAGGAAGCAGAAAACGTATAAATCCTTCCTCCACTTCGCGATTAGGAAAACCTAAACGGTAAATTCCAAATTCTTCATCATACCCTTTAATGGTAAGGTACCCGCTCTGATAGATTACCGGAATAGGATTGGTAGATTCAGAGTCAATGCTATTCAGCACCTGTTCATCGGTTTCTTCATGGGCCATCCGATGAAGGTCGTAATGGTGTTTCTTCAGCAATTCCACTAAATAAGTGGGAGTACCTGTTTCAAACCAGTAGCTTTTAAACTCATTCCTATCAAAAGCCAAAAGCAGACTGAAGGGGTTGTACATTCCTTTGGAATTGTGCGTGAAATGATAGCCATCATACATTTCTTTCAACCGGACACATATCTCTTCATACGTCACTCCCTGCACATTGGCAAACTCATGAAGCTCGGCATCCAGATTATCGTATAGTTCCTGTTCGCTCACACCACAAATATCTATATACTTATTCCACATTGAAATGTCATTCAGGTTATTCAAATCACTGAATACACTGACTTTACCAAACTTGGTCACTCCCGTCAACAGAGCAAACTTAATACAGCCATCCTGACTTTTCAATGCGCCATAGAAAGCTTTCAATGTACTACGAAAGCTCTTTTGCAAGGCATCATTACCAATGGCCTGCAACATCGGTTTATCATACTCATCCACAAGAATAGCCACACGCTGTCCTTCCTGTCGACAGGCACGTTTAATAATCCCCTCAAAACGCATCGCTAAGGATTTCTCGGAGGGCTCTTCGCCATATATCTTCTCCCATTCCACCAATGCCCCGTTGAGTTTGTTCTCCAAACTTTCCGGAGTATCATATTTTTCCGTATTAAGATCAAGATGTAATACAGGATACGCTATCCAATCTTTTTCCAGCTTCTCCATAGCCAGTCCTTCAAAGAGTTCCCGCTTTCCTTGAAAGTAGGCTTCAAGCGTAGAAATAAGCAGACTTTTGCCAAAACGGCGCGGCCGACTCAAAAAATAGTAGCTTCCGGTTTTCACCAATTGATAAACCAATGCTGTTTTATCTATATAAAAATAGCCACCTTTACGAATTTTTTCAAAATTCTGTATACCGATAGGGTAAATCTTGCCACTCATATTTCAATCTGTTTAAGTTCACATCGTACAAATATACATATTATCTCAATATAAAAAACCAAATGCCCAAAGAGGAATCACATTCCGCATCCCGTACTCAATATCATCTTTCACGATATACGCATGCCTAAAAGTCTGACACCTTCCGTCTCTGCCCGAAGCTGATTAATTATTCCAGCCTTTTCCAGATAACACATCAAATCAGAAACCGTATTTCTATTCATATCAAGCAAAGTCGCCAACTTGGTGAAATTTGGTTTAAACGGAACACTTTTCGCTATGATATACAACAGTCTTTTCAATTTCAATGCTGTTGCTATATTCATATTCGCAAAAGTCGGTATATCATTTTCCAAAGTCTGTTTAATGATACTTTGTAAACGAAGCAAATATCCCTTTTCCTGAAAGAAAGGATAATAACCATGTTGCAGATACTCCTTAAACAACAAAATAGGACGTGCCTCGGAATAAGGAAAATCTACTTTATGCTTCAGTATATCTTCTAAAGAATAAACTGATAAATGATAGCCATACGAAATAGCGAGGTATTCGCGGAAAGACAACCCCATCATACGATATTCCAACTTTCTGCGACTCAAATCAGCCTCTCCGACTTCCAGATCCAGTATGGAGGAACCGGTATATACAACTTGTAGTCTGGGAATCAGATCGTATATATTCTTTATCTCCCGAGCCCAACCAGCATACTTATGTATTTCGTCAATATAGAGTTTTTTCCCCCCATGCTGATAGAAATCCATTGCCAGATCAATCAGTTTATGTTCCGCAAAATACAAATCATCAGCTGTCACAAACAATGTCTCGTCAATATTATCATACAACTTGATATGTTGTAAAAGCATGGTTGTTTTGCCAACACCACGTGGACCTAAAATTGCAATAAGCTTACTATCCCATTCTATCTCATCATGGAGATAACGGATAAAATCAGTGGATATGTTACTAAGCAACATTCGATATGACCTATAAAGCGTATCCATTCATTTCTTGTTTTAGGGTTATACAGACAAATATAGAGTAAATTGCCGAATAAAACTAGCACTTTTAAGAAAAACTGCAGGTTCCATTCGGCAAATAGATTCATTATTGATTCTCTCGACCATCATGACCAGGTCGCACCATCGCATGGAACATGACTTGTTTGCTTGATCATAGTCGGGCAGGCGGAAGGTCACTATCTTCCGTATGCAGAAGTTTCATTGTAGTGCGCTGACAGTTAAGAAAGATAAAGACATCACCCAAACAAACGTCTTAGCGCATCGTATCATTCAGGCAAAAGGTGCCACAAATTTGAGTGAGTAACTGCATAGCTGCATGGAATTCGGCCATACCATTGAAGTGGGCGATATACCACTTGGAAGCTCAATCCGGATTTCCCCGAATCCCATAGCTTAAGCCTAGTTTAAACTTGGAGGGAGGTCAAGTTGATAGGGGCGAATTCTTCTAAAGAGGACCCTTCCGCATAATAAGGTCTTAAAAGACCAAACTTTCCTTTCTAATAGTAAAAACTCGATTCGGTATAGGCTTCGTTTTATCGTCAAGCTGCTACGTTGTTGACGAGATAGAATTTCTAAAAATTTTTTTGCTCGTTTTTCGCATAATCCTTTTTTAGGCAAAGATCAAGCAAAAAAAGAAACAAGGCAACGGAAAAGGAGGCTTACTTCAAAAAGAGTTTCAGACTTCTCATATCTTAACATTATAAAATATAAAGATAGCTATTTGTTGTCTACAAACAACTATACAGTGGCTTTGCATGGAAACATAACCAATAATAATTATTCAAAATCAAGCATATTTCTTCTAATAAGTATTCATTCACTTTACATAAAGACTGTTACAATGCATTTCTCTCAAATAGGTATGTAGTAAGAAGTCCCACATATCTAAACACAAAGATGCTGAATCATAAATTTCTTTTTTCCACTACCAGTAATAGGAATAGAAGTTACAAACAAAAAAGAGACATCAATCGAATATTCATTAAATAAATAGATTAGCTCTCGTGATATCGATTCATTATAACCACCCCCTTTCACGATCCTAATAATAACTTTTCCTACTTCATTTTGTTCTATTTGCCAGTCATTAATATGATTAAGAGCTTTTATATGACCGCCAAAAACAAGCCCTACCAGATAAATTCTCTGATTATTCTTATTGACTATATAATCAACGGTTCTTCCATGTAAAGAATTCAATCTAACTACACCATTTTTTCGCCCGCCATATTCAGCCATATCTCCAGTCTTATAACGAATAAAAGGCATAGCAACATTTAAAAAACCAGTAACTACAATCTCACCAACCTCACCAAGATTCACATGATTACCATATTCATCAACCACTTCTGTCAATCCATAAAATGGAGAACAAAAGTAAGATGAATCATTTTTAGATATAGCAAAAACAGAGCCCTCTGTATGCCCATACTGCCCATAAACTTTACATCGAAACACATCTTGAATAATTGCCCTATCGTCTTCAGAAAAGAACTCACTAGTGAGATAAATCCCCTTAAGATTAAAGTATAACTTACATTTATTATCTAGAATATATTTAGCAAGTCGCATTATCCCCGATGGATACCCACGTAAAATAGACGGTTTCATTATATTCAAATTCTTCACATAATAAGGAAGCGTTTCATCAGACATATATAATGTAGAAAAACTATACTTTCCATAAGGAAAGTTATTCCCCTCAACATAAAAGATATTTCGTGAACGAGCATCACTATCAACTATACTTCCATCAATTGAGACTATCAAGTCGTTGAGACTCCATCCCATATCCAAGTACAACATCATCTGATGAACTTGCTCAATATTAACATTCCGACTCTTAATTGGAAAACGCAATGGTTCTCCCGTAGAACCTCCCGTATTAAGCCAATTCTCCCAGTCATCTCCTATTTCAGCAGAATAAATCATATTACAATTCTTGCGAATTAACTCTTTTGAACATAATGGTAAATCATTTACAACATTAATACAATTTTCCAAAGTTATATCTTTTCCAAGAAGCAAGTTTTTGTAATAAGGCGAATGTGACTGTACATATAATAAAAAATCGGTTAAGAGTATCCGCTGTTCTAGTTCAATCTCCTTACCTTTTCTTTTCCGCAACATCTTTAAATATTGCAATGCTATTTTGCGAACATCTGCAAATTGCTTTAATGCCTTTCGTTTCTCTCTTATCTTTTTCAATAATCCCATATATTTATATATTATATTATAAGTGTTCACTCACGTACTGATTTCAGTCCTTTAATCATAAATAAAAGAGAAACTCTATATTTGTAATTTCCAAACAACACTCATTGCAAAGTTCACTAAAAGCAAAATAAAAAGATTAATAAGAGCCTGTTTAAAAATTGCTGAAATCTTTTTTTAAAGAAGTTTCCGTATCAGCCGGATAGTTACTTCCTTTGAAGTGACCAAACTTAAAAAGAAATGTATCAGACTGATTTAACGGAAACCGAGTGGCAATATATAACAAAAGTATTAAACCTGCAAACAAGAAAGCGAAAATATGAATTACGTATGATTTGGAATGCGATTTTTTATCTTGTAAAGACAGGTTGTCAATGGCGTATGTTGCCAAAAGAATTTCCTAAATGGGAATCCGTTTATTACTATTATCGCAAATGGGCATCACTTGAAGAATTTGATTTATTATTAGAACGTCTACGTGGACATGTACGCATAAAACGAGGTCAAAACATGGAACCCAGCGTAGGCATTATAGATAGTCAAAGTGTAAAATGGGGGAACAATGCCGCTTTGAATGGTGTTGACGGAAATAAGAAGGTGAAAGGCATAAAACGTCATGTCATAGTGGACAAGAACGGCTTTCTTATTGCCGTTATGGTAACCATAGCTAAGGTACACGACAGCAAAGCGGCTTATTTACTGATGAGAGTTCTAAAAGAAATGTGCTCTGGGCTAAAGGTGATCTTAGCCGATGGCGGATATAGAGGAGAACTTATTGACAACATTAAAAAGAAATTCGGATATGCCATTCAAGTTGTGGTCAGTGCATATAAGGAACAAGGATTTAGACCAATTCAAAAGAGATGGATTGTTGAAAGGTCATTCTCTTGGTTGGACAATAATAGAAGGCTCTGCCGAAATTATGAATGACATTCGATTCGGCAGAGGAAATGGTGAAAATTGCGGCGATAAGATTATTATTGAGGAAAATTTAAACAGGCTCTTAGTGTTCACATATTGATTTCAGTCCCTTAATCATAAATAAAAGAAAAACTCTATGTCCGTAATTTCCAAGCAACATTCATTACAAAGTTCACTAGAAGCCAAATAAAAAGATTAATAATTCAAATTGAAAGTATCTTCTCTACCCCCAATAATTGAGAAATAGTCCCAACCCTATTTCCAGAAACGCAACATCATTATGGCAAAACTCCACAAACAACATCTTTTTTCAAAGCGGGAATAAGGAAGCCATGCTTTTTTCTTTGCATATTTTTCTTTCCGCTTTATATCAGAGTATTTTTTCCGTATTCGCAATATTTCAACATTATAAGGAATAAAAAAGGAACGGAAAACACCTTTTATATCTTTATCATAACCAGCTGCAAAAAGGAAATAGACAGGAGAAAGGAAAAATAAACCATGAAAATGGTAAAAAATTACTTCAAAAGTTTTTTTAGTACTATTTTCAATACCATATAATCGACCTTTTTTATTCATAAAAATATATTGTTGCATATTCCACGGAGCTACTCCGCCACCTAAATGCTGAAGTTCATGAACCCCCTCAAATCGCGTGCACCAATCATCTAAATATTTTTGATCGCCAAATTTTCCATCTTCTTGTCTATTATAACACCACTCTAAACAAGCTTCCCTCCACCAGTCTAACACCTTACGGGCTCGTTTATCGTTCTTAAAAAATACAAATTGAACACAATATTTACCAGAGGTTTTAGTCTGATCATATTTTTCCGTATATCGATGTTCTGTAATCATTACAGAATTATCACCTACTTCATCTATAAGAATTTGTGGAGAAGAAAAGAAATAAAGATCAGCATCAATATAGGTACAACTATCCACATCATAATGATCTAGAACATAAAGCACAGTTGATGGCGTACAAGTCCAACAATACTCACCACTAGAACGATTTTCCTTCGCTATTAAAAGCTTTTGATCTTCAAACTCCCTCAACGAGATAACCGTTACATTCTTAAACTTATTATACGAGAAAAAGTTATAGCAACAATCATCAAATGCAAAAATATATAAGTGAAAATTGTCACATTGCCTACATAAAGATCTGTACATAGCCATCCCTCTAGACATGTAGGTCGAATCAAATAAAGTACAAAATGTCATCATAAACAAGCCTACCTATTTAACGAATAAAAATAAAATTCCAGAACCTCTTTCTTTTCTTTTCTTCTTATTGGCAATAACGTTACAAAATAGTTAGCTATCGCCCTACGCGCTCTTTTATTTTCTTTTGCCTTCAATTTTCTCAACTGAATAGGAGTTTCTGATATTTCCACAGTATAATTGGTATCCTCCCCACAATGTGTACCACCTTCACCATCCATGCCATTCTGAAAAACTAAAGATCGTCCCGGATAAAGAGTCAATTTATCATTTACTAAAGCAGAAGCATACCATCGAATGGCCCAAGAATCCACTTTCCCACTAATTTGATCTTTTAACATGGCTACATAAGGATAGCAGTCATTAAAATCGAATTTCTTACACAATTTCTTTGTTTCTATTTCTTGCAATAATGCTTTAGAATCGGCATTAAAAAGCTTCCATCCACGTTTCCACGTAGCCCAACCCCAACAATCTGCATTTTTTATAAAAAAACTTTCGGGGAGAATTTCTGTCACTGGATACATGTATCCATGAATACTAATAACTTCAAGGGTATTCTCATAAATTTCTAGGGCCTCATTCATATATTTCAAAAAGAAACGAGATACAATCAAATCATCCTCAACAACAATTGCCCTACCATGCTTATTAATAACAGACGTTACCCCATCAATAATACTATTAGCTAATCCGAAATTTTTAGGTCGCTCTATTATTTGAATACTTTTAAATCCACTTATAGTTCTAATATACTTTCTCGTATCACTTACGCCATCTACAGCTTTTTCATTCTTTGGACCATCGGAGTAAATAATCAAATCACTACCTGAAGCCTCTGAATTTTCCAACAAAGCCTCTACAGCTTGCTTTGTATGTCTAGGACGACAATAAGTAAAAAGAATAATTGGTGCATAGTTCATATCATATTATTTTAAGTTTCTCATTATTTCTTGCATTTGCTCACATACATATATAATCTCCTCGTTAGTCAAAGTTGGGTACATCGGTAAAGAAAAAATTTCTTTTGCAGCCAATTCAGTTTCTGGCAAATCGCCATCTTTATATCCTAAATATGAATAAGCTTTCATAGTGTGAATTGGCCAAGGGTAGCTAACATTCAGAAAGATCCGCCTCTCTTTAAGTTTAGAAATTATAATATCTCTCGAAGGATGACGTACAACATAAAGATAGTAAGAATGTCTGTTATAAGCCAGTTTTCTAGGTAAAACTAACCCCGTCCCCTGAAGCATTTCATCATACAATTGGGCTATCTCATTCCTCCTATTCACATAGCCCTCCATCCGAGGCAATTTTGTCAACAAAATAGCAGCTTGAACTTCATCTAACCGAGAATTGTAACCGTGCTCTAGCGCATAATAAGTTCTTTCAGCACCATAAAAACGTAGACGTCTCAACTTTTTATTAATTTCTTCATCATTAGTCAATATCATTCCACCATCCCCATATGCCCCCAATACCTTAGTAGGATAAAATGAAGTGGTAGAGACATTAGATAAGCAACCTGCCATTTTCCCCTTATATAATGCTCCTTGCGCCTGTGCACAATCTTCTATAATATACAAGTGATAACGGCATGCAATTTCTATAAGAGGATCCATATCAACACATTGACCATACAAATGTACAGGCAAAATACATCTTGTTTTAGAAGTTATTGCAGCTTCTATTTTTGAAATATCCATCAAATACGTTTCTGGATCAATATCCACAAAAACAGGAATAGCCCCTGCCGTTACAATAGCTGAGACTGTAGGTATGGCAGTATTTGCAACAGTAATTACCTCATCCCCCTCACCAATACCCAAACTATGAAGAGCAAGAATTATTGCATTTGTACCATTGTCAACCCCAATACCATAATTTACACCACAATATGCCGCATAAGATTTCTCAAAGAGTCGTACTTTATCGCCTAATATCAGTTGCCCTGATTCAAAAACTTCCTCAACAGCCTTCAATATCTCTTCTTTATTTTCAGCATATTCTTTCAAATATCCCCAAACTCTTACTTCCATAATTTAAATCATTTTTTTACTTTATATTCGATAAACTCCTCATAGTCTCTAATATAATCATCTTCTTCGTAAATATGAGACGCTAAAACTAAACAAATAGACCCCGATGAGAATCCTTGCTCCATGGCCCAAACACCAGGAGGAATATGCAATCCATAAAAAGGTCTATTTAATAAGAGCGTTCTTTTATTCACTCCATCATCTAAAACGACTTCAAAACTGCCACTTGCAGCGACCAAAAGTTGATGACATTCTTTATGGGCATGCGCACCACGTGCTTCGCCACCAGGTATATCATATGAATAAAAAACCCGCTTTACATCAAAAGGTATATTAATAGAACCATATACAGGCGTTAAATTACCCGCTCGGTCTTCATATTTAGGCAATTCAACAATAGAACAATCAAAAACTGTCATCAGATTCTTTTTTTAATTTTAAGAAGTCCTCATACTCAAAAATATAATCATCCGGATCATAAGGAGTGGATGACAATACCAAAGCTAAAGAATTTGTTGAAAAATTCTCCATTCTCCTCCAAATCCTATTAGGAATATATACTCCATAATAAGAACGATTCAATGTGTATTTTTTCACACAATATGAGTCATCAAGAATAACATCAAAACTACCAGAAAGAGCAATAATAAATTCCTCACTCTTTTTATATGCGTGTCCCCCGCGCACCTCACCGCCAGGCACATCATATATCCAATATACCCTTTCTATTTTGAAAGGAACATTCTTAAATTCCTCGACAATAGACAAGTTTCCCCGTTTGTCAAGAATCTTAGGCAAATCAATGACTTCTATAGTTTTTGTTTGCATATATTTATAGAGTATTAATTATACTTTTCAAAGACAAAGGTAACACATTATATTAAACATCTTCATTTTAGAAGAATTTATTAATAATTATTCTAATGCTTATCTAACAACAGAAATAATTAGCAAAGAAATCCTCAACTTTATTTCAATGCAGTAATCTATAACCATAGGAAACTCAACTGTAATTGCATTTTATCGCGAAAAACCGTTGGAATAATTATAAAATAATACATGTATAGCATATAACCATAAAACTTGAATCGACCACATCTTTTGATCATCTCCTTCATATAATAACACAAGATACACAATAATCAAACAAGCGCTTTGATTCTATTGAAAAAAGAAATATCTTTGCATAACATACTAATTATACAAAAGTTTGGATATCAACAATTTAATTAAAAAACAAGAACAATGGGAAAGCCTACAGTTTTATACGATGCGAAGATTCTAGAGAATGGCTTAAAGAATGACGCAACGAGAACTGGCATTTTTTTTGTATCCTACAATATTGTCAAGCACATACTACTTGACAACAGAGTAGACTTATACATTTATTGTCAGAAAGAGGCAAAGGAGCTGACAATTAGATATTTCCAGAAAGAATTCAATCATGACATAAAATCTCGGATAGTCATCGAAGGAGAGGATTTATCTAACATAACTACTTTTTTATCTACCGTTTTTACCCCACCTGAATATATAAAACGCTTTCCACAGATAACATGCTTTACAATTATCCATGATGTCATCCCTCTCATCTTTCCACATTATTTTGGTTCTGCTATCAATTCATGGTTTGAAGAACTAGTAAAAGGGATCAATAAGGACGATTTTTATTTCGCAGTTTCCAAATACACAAAACAGGATTTCATCAAATATATTCCTGCAATTGACGAACAAAAAATCACCGTCATACCACTTGCTGCTGATAGCCGATTTTATCAGAATAAAGATAGTATAGAGCTCCATAATATAAAGACAAAATACAAAATTCCATTGGATAAAAAATATATTTTCTCTTTATGTACATTAGAAGAGCGGAAAAATCTGATTCGTGCCGTAGGTGCTTTTATCTCTTTCATTGAGAAAAATAAGATAGAAGATTTAGTATACGTTCTCGGTGGAGGAACATGGGAGGTATTTGTTGGAAGATTGGAAAAAGAGGTTCCCAATTATCATAAATATGCAAATCGAATTATTCAAGCCGGCTATGTGGCAGATGAAGATTTGGCAGTCCTCTTTTCTAATGCTGAATGGTTTGTTTATACTTCTCAATATGAAGGTTTCGGAATGCCCCCCTTAGAGGCTATGCAATGTGGTTGTCCAGTAGTCGTATCCAACAATTCATCTCTCCCAGAAGTAGTTGGAAATGCTGGAATAATGATTGATTATAACAGTTTAAGTCAACATATTGAAGCCTACGAATCATATTATTATAACCCAGAACTAAGAAAACTAAATTCACAAGAAGGTTTGTCACGTGCACGCCAGTTCAATTGGAATAAGAGCACTGAGATCATTGTGAATAAAATGATCGAAATAGAACAGAAAAAACAAAGAAAGCCCCTAATTAGTATAATAACTATTACCTATAATCTAATAGAAAAGCATCGAGAAAGTTATATCAAACAATGTATAGAAAGTGTACATCAACAAACGTATCCCAACATTGAGCACATCATTATCGACGGAGCTTCAACAGATGGAACTGTTAAATTGCTAAATGAATATGTAGAAAAAGGATGGATTACCCTCTATTCAGAGCCAGACCAAGGAATATACGATGCTATGAACAAAGGTATTGCTAAGGCCCATGGAACATATATCAATTTTTTAAATTCTGATGATTATTTCCACAACAATCAAGGAATAGAGTTTAGCATGGAATATTTAATGAAATGCGAGGCCGACTATTCTTTTGCAGACACACTGATACTCCAAGAGAATGGGAAAAAAAACTTTTGGAAAGGCGATATATCAAAGCTCCTTATAGGAACACATTACTGCCACCAAACAATGTTAGTCAAAACTGAAGTATTAAAAAGCATAAACGGTTTCGATACTTCATATCCCGTTGCTGCAGATTCAGATCTAATGATCCGACTCTATGCAAAAAAGTACAAGCATACATATGTTCCATTTTGTTTTCTCACCTATCGACTAGGTGGATTTTCTGGAGAAAACTCAACTCAAATACGGATTGACCATTCTACTTCTTTTTTCAATCACATAGGGACAAATATAAATCTAACACCTTATGACTGTTTTTTATTATGGCAACAACATTTCTTCAACGAAACACTTTTGGACAAACAATTAAATCTAATCAGCAAAGTCCCGGCTGAATTTGGTGCTGAATACTTAACAAACCAACTCATCGAGAAGACATCACCCTATGGGAGAATAGATATACCACACAATCTAAAATTCTACCTATTTGGAGCTATTCCAGCACTAATATTACATAGGAAGAACCGAAGGAATAAAACGTATTATTATCTATTCAACACCATACGTGTCATGAAAATAGTTAGACATGATAATAAACGAAAGTTTTATTTATTTGGCATACTACCCATATTGAAAATAAAAATTAATAGTAAGCCCACACAAATATGAACTAAATCTAACCAATAATCTAAAGTAATCCAGAATAAAATTCACACTTTTTTGTAGATAATGTAAAAAACAAATATTCAGTATGAGTAAAAATACACAACCATTCGTTCTATATGACAACCAAATCTTTGACCTTCAACGATTTGGAGGCATATCACGTTATTTTTGCGAAATATTACGAAGATTAAGTATTGAAAAAGATATTGCGGTTCGATATTCCATCAACTATTACTTAACAACTTATAAACTAGGAAAACATCGTATTCCACTTCCCAGGTTTATCTTCAAGCATTACCGAAACTTATTCCACAATAAGAACAAAGAATTAAGCGAAAAACTTTTACAGAAAAATAATAACTACCTTTTCCATCCAACTTACTATGACCCATATTTCCTAAAATATATCGGAAAGAACCCTTATATCATTACCGTACATGACATGATCCATGAGAAATTCCCTTCATCTTTCTACAATGTTTCTGAAATCATTGCACAAAAAAAAGAAGTAATCACCCACGCAAGTCGTATCATAGCTATAAGTGAAAATACAAAGAAAGACATCATCGATCTATTACATATTGCTCCTGAAAAAATAGATGTAATCTATCATAGCACTAGCATGAAACCTAACACCGGGAAACAATGTTTAGAATTGCCTAACACTTTCCTACTTTTTGTTGGAGATCGAACCCCCTACAAGAACTTCAATCGTTTAGTCAAAGCCTTTGCTGAATTAAGCGCTAAAGATAAAAATTTATTTTTAGTATGCACAGGTCTGCCATTCAAACAATCAGAGAAAGCATTTCTTGACAAACTTAATATTTCAAACAAAGTAATACAAATTAAAGCTACTGACAAGATCCTTTCCGAGTTATACAGTCGAGCAAGACTTTTTGTATTTCCTTCATTATATGAAGGATTTGGCATACCTATTTTAGAAGCATATGCCTGTCATTGCCCCGTTGCCCTAAGTAATTCAAGTTGCTTTCCCGAAATAGCAGGAAATGCAGGAGCCTATTTTGATCCTTATTCTGAAACATCCATACTTGAAAGCATCAAAGATATCATATATAATGATAAAAAACGCACAGAACTCATTATGAAAGGTACAGAACGCCTTAAACTCTATTCATGGGAAAAAGCAACAATACTAACCCAAAAGACATATCTAAAGGCATTGAATACAAAATAAACCCTAGAACAACATAAAAAAATGGAGCAAGTAACTTTAAGTATCATTACCGTCAATTACAACAACAATATAGGCCTAATTCAAACATTGGAAAGCCTCAAAAATCAAACATTTAGTTCTTATGAACACATCATCATAGATGCTGCCTCAACAGATGGCAGCAAAGAGACCATCACAAAGTATGAAAAAGAAACCTCTCATCTCACTTATTGGAGTTCGGAACCTGACAGAGGCATCTATGACGGGATGAATAAAGGCTTAAAACATGCCAATGGAGAGTACTTATATTTTTTAAATTCAGGTGACTGTTTAATTGAAAATATTCTTCAAAAAATTCCATTTGATGGAACGGAATATATTTATGGAGATATAGAAATGGTTGGCAAAAGAAAAAGAAAGATAGGAAAATCACCAGATAAGGCCGACATAATGTTTTTCCTAACAAGCTCCTTACACCATCAAGCTTGCTTCATACACCGCGAGCTATTTAAAAATGAAAAATATGATATAAATTATAGAATCATGGCTGACTGGATACATAGTGTGCGATCCATTATCTTTAATGAATGCAGTTACAAACACATTCCATATATCATTGCAAAATATGACCAAAATGGCATCAGTTCGAACTATCAAGAATCTCAACAAGAACGTATCAAATGGCTTAAAAACAATCTATCAAAACCATTTTACGAAGCTGCGCTCGAGCTCACAGAGTTCCAACTATCAACTTTCAAAGAGATTATACCTATTCTCAACAAGACCCGCAAATTTCAGAAAAGAGCAAAAAGAATTGTCATGTTTCTATACAAAATAAACGCACTTTTCTCAAAGAACAAAAAACAAAAGGAATAAAGATAACCCCATCCTAAAAACATTCAACAAACATCCTGTCTTAGGACTTTTCATTTAACTTTTTCTCACCTTAAATATATTCAATACTTTCCTAACTATTGGAGCCATATCATAATATTTATATTCAGCTAAACGTCCTCCAAATATAACATTTTCTTCACGAAGAGCCAACTCTCTATATTGCTCATACAATAGATTATTTCGTTCGTTATTTATTGGATAATAAGCCTCTTTCCCCTCTCTCCATTCAGTTGGGTATTCTTTAGTTATAATAGTTTTAGAATGCTTATAAACCTCATTCCTAAAATATTCAAAGTGTTTATGCTCAATAATTCTTGTATATGGAATATCCCTCTCCGTATAATTCACCACAGCATTTCCCTGATAATTTGAACAATCAAGCTCCTCTTCTTCAAACAAAAGAGAACGATACTCCAACTTACCAAAACGATATTGATAATACTCATCAATTGCTCCTGTAAAAACAATAACATCAGCAATATTCTCAAAAAAAGAACGATTTTTAAAAAAATCGGTATTACATCTGCATTCTATCCCCTCCAATAAACCATCTATCAATTTATTGTAGCCGCCAACAGGTATCCCTTGATATATATCATTGAAATAATTATTATTAAAAGTAAAACGCACAGGTAAGCGCTTTATTATAAACGCCGGTAGCTCTCGACATGATCTCCCCCACTGTTTTTCCGTATATCCCTTAATTAGTGTATTATATATATCATTACCCACTAACATCAAAGCCTGTTCCTCCAAATTCATCGGCATATCATGCCCTCGTTTTCTTATCAATTCAAAAGCTTCTTTTTTTTGTTCTTCAATCTTAGCTTTTGCCTCTTCCGGTTTCATTACTCCCCACATTTGATAAAATGTACTCATATTAAAAGGAAGATTATACAACTTCCCTCCATACTGGGCTAACGGAGAATTAATAAAAGAGTTAAATTCCACAAAGGAATTTACAAAATCCCAGATTTCTTTATCCGAAGTATGGAAAATATGCGCACCATATTTATGTATATTTATTCCTTTTTTTTCTTCACAATAAATATTTCCTCCCAAATGGGAGCGTTTATCAATAACCAAACAACGCTTACCTAACCCTTTAGCCCTATTTGCAAAAACAGCTCCAAAAAGCCCTGCACCAACAATTAAATAATCATATTTCATAAACATTCCATATATAAACCACAATTATATTTTCCATGCAAATGTAGCCAAAATAGTCACCTATGCAAAACATTTCACCAAAACCCTATAAACCATACATCCAACGATCATCCTGTATCATTTAAACAAAAGTTTGACATTCATATATATTTTCATAAAACGGGCAGAAGAAAGTCTCAATAAATAGCGATACACCGATTTTATCTCCAAAGTCATATAAGAGACATTTTCATTATGATAAAACATCCACAACTCTTCAATGATAGCATTACGCTTTTTGACATTTACTGTTCGCTTAATTGCATTTAAATAATTCCGGGCAATTTGCAAAGCTATATACTCTTGTATTTTTTTATCTGGATAAGAGGTCAGACACGCCAGATAAGCATGAGATAATAATAGAAATTCATCTTCACTATGCCATTTCCTTGTCAATCCTAAATTCGACACTCTGTAATTATAGACAATATCCGGTAACGTCACAAGATCACTACAATGAACAGCATATTGTAAAGTAAAAGCTTCATCCTCGCGATAAGATAATTGTTCGACAAAACGGATATTATATTCTTTTAAAATACAATGTTTAAACACCTTATTCCATGTAAATCCCAAATAGTCAGGGTATTTTGGATTAATAATCAGGTCTAATATTCCTTCCTGAACTTCTCTAAATCCATGATACATACAAAACTCCGGACAATATAGAATTACATTCTCATTTTCACTGTGAAAAGCACTACCAAAAAAGATTAAATCAGCTTTTTTTTCTTGGTTCATTAAAAATGATAAAGCATCCTTCTCCAACCAATCATCACTATCCACAAAAATCACATATTCACCTTGAGCTAACTCTATTCCTTTGTTTCTAGCAATGCTTACACCTTCATTTTTTTTATGAAAAGCATGAACATTATCAAATCGTCCTGCGTATTCATCACATAACATTCCTGACCGATCAGTACTCCCATCATTTATTAATAGAATTTCAAAATCGTCAAAATTTTGAGCTAAAACACTATCAACACACTGCACTAAATGGCTTTCTGAGTTAAATACTGGAATTATAATAGATAAAGCAGGCATATTATGAATTTTATAAATTATAAACTAAATGCAAATATACTATATTTATTAGGTTATTGCTACTAGATTCCTTCACCTGAATTTGGATTATCCTTGATATTTACGTATTTTTGTTCAAAGAACTAAAAATGAAACCAAATGAAAGTAAATTGTGTAATAGTAACTTACAATAGAGTAATCCTATTAAAAGAATGCATTTCTGCACTCAAGAAGCAAACATTTGAAATAAATAATATATACATCATCAACAACAATTCAACAGATGGCACAAACAATTACCTACAAGAGCTTATTTCAGATCCCCAAATTATCACTATCAACCTTCATCAGAATATTGGTGGAGCAGGAGGATTCTCAGAAGGAATAAAAAGAGCCGTATTAGACGGTTGTGATTGGGTATGGATAATGGATGATGACACAATTCCTATGGAAAATGCACTAGAGGAATTAGTAAAAGGAACAGCTGTTGCAAAAAATGTAGGTTATGTATGTAGTCGGGTTATATGGACAGACGGCATGATTCATAAGATGAATATTCCCAGATTTGATTTTCACAACAAACAACATCTACCTATTAATTATTATTCAAATCTTGCTGATGTCCTTTTAATAAGAGCAGCCTCCTTCGTTTCACTGTTAATCAATCAAAAAGCAGTTTATGAAATAGGATTGCCTATCAAGGAATTCTTTATTTGGGGAGATGACACCGAATTTACAACTAGAATTTATCAGCATGGATATATATGTTTGTATGCAGGTCAAAGCACTGTTGTGCATAAAACGACAGAGAATTATATTTCACAACTCCAAACTGCACCTACAGAAGCCTCGTGGAAGTTCCAATATGGATTTCGGAACGACATGTTCCTTCGTCGTACGACAAAAAAAAATCTCCTATTTTTTATTTCAGCTATTAATGCTTATCGAAAAGCAGTAAGACACATAAATAAAAGACCTGGAAATGATAAAAAGATATTCCTCAAAGTTATTAGAAAAGCTTTCTGGGAAGGATTCTTTTTTAAACCTAAAATTGAATATCTTCCTCAAAAAGAAAATCCCCCCAAACATCTCTGTTGAAAAGCACCAATATGAGCACACCTTTTCAGGAAATATTTCAACAACTGATACCTATCATAAATAATTTCCTATAATAAGACACACAGTCATCTATAATTAAAAAACATAATGAAAGATATACATATTCTTTTTTATAGAATGCTAATCCTCTAATGTTTAGCAAAAAAGCCTTTAACGCTTGTCACAACCAAATAAAATGTATACATTTGTAGAATTTTAGTGCAA
>PPYF01130198.1_pt1 | contig 18282 bp, 18 predicted proteins | sample 1559871 | NCBI WGS metagenome assembly PPYF01 (sample SAMN08240021, study PRJNA423297) | Human gut metagenome, whole genome shotgun sequencing project. | reverse complement strand
CAGCACGTTTGATGAAAATTGCGGTCAGGGTACAGAAGATGAACGCCTGAATGCAGCCGCCGAACCAGTCGAAATACAGGCCCGTAAAGGCCGGGATGCCGATCTGGAACAGCTGGATCTGGCTCAAGGCACCCGGCAGCCAGCCGAAAATGACGTGGCTCAGGCTTGCCAGCGCCCAGTACAGCAGTGTGGAAATGACCGTACCGGACAAGATGTTGCCAAAGTGACGGAACGCCATACTGACGGGGGTGGAAACCTCCGACAGCACATTGATGGGTGCCATGATGAAGATGGGGTCCAAAAGACCTTTCAGGTAGGAAAGGATGCCGTTGGTCTTGATCTTGTAGTACATGATCAGCACGAACACCACAATGGCCCACGCCGCCTCGGTGTTCAGGTCGGCTGTGGGGCTCCACAGGCCGATGACACTGATGAGGTTGCAGCCGATGCTCAGAGCGAAGATCGCGCCGATGAGCGGGATATACTTATCAAAGTGATAGCCCATGTTGTCGTGCACGAACTGGTCCAGCCGTTCTACGATGAACTCGGCGGCGGCCTGCCGCTTTGAGACATTTTCCAGCTTGAGATTTCTGCCCAGCCAGATGGCAAGACCCGAAAGCAGCGCCATGACGATCCAGGTACTGACTAAGGTCTGGGAGATCTTGAAATCACCCAGCAGGGGGATGTCCGTATGGATGGTATACAGGATCTTTGCGCCGTTCAGTTCCATTTGTTACGTTTCACCCCCTTCGTCACGGGGTTCAGCTTCCGGCTCCGGTGCGGGTTCGGGGTCGTCCTCCACAGAGACGTCCACCGAAGGCCCGGCCGGTGCAAGAGGCTTGTACTTTCCGGTTATTTGCAGGTAGTAGATCGTAACGCGCGGGAAAAGCAGCGGCAGAACACCGGCAAACGGCTGGAACACCGGTGCCCCGATGGCAACGATGATCCACACCGCCTGCAAAAGCATCCGGACATTGTAGGAAGCCTGCAATGTCGCTTTGCGCCGTTTCTCATCCTGCTCGTCGATGACCTTCTGGCACACGAGGCAGATGCCCGCAAAGTTGCCGATGGCCACGGCCGCGCCGATGAGACTGCCCAGAACAACAGTGTAATCAAATTTCACCCAGCCAACCAGGTGCAGAGCTGCAAAGATCACCCACATGACGGCGGTACAGATGGCCGTGCCGCAGGCGATGCGGGTCAGCTCCTTTTTGGATTCCGGCTGCAGTTTCATAAAGGGAAACCTCCTGTTAAGTTTACTGATGCGAGTTGAACCCCACCCGCTTTGGTTTTTCCTTTTTGGTGCGGTCCATATGTTCCTTTGCAAAATACCAGAAGTTCTGTGCCCCGGCAGCAAGCCCCAGCAGGATCGCCGGCAGGAACACCCATTCCGGCCAGCTCCAGTTGTTCACCGCCCACCATGCACCGCCCAGACACATGACCAGAGGCAGCAGCATATTCAGGCCCAGCTGGGTCAGCCAGACAAGATCCTCCAGTGCCTTATACCAGCCCTTCAACCTGTGTTTCCTCCCTGTGTGATGTGCCTTTGCAAAAGCCAGATTCTGGATTCTTTGCCAAGGATTTGCAGTCAGCAAAAAAATCTTATAACGATAGTATAATTCAAACCGATCGTTTTTTCAATCAATTTTCCACTGTTTTCTAGTAAAATTTCATAGTTTGTTCACGCTAATGCCGTAACTGTACGCCCTGTATGGAGTTTGTGCGTCTGCGGGCGCATCAATACCAAAAGTTTGATGGATCTGTTGTGCAGAATGCGAAAAAGCAGAACTCCTTCTGTCATCGCTGCGCGATGCCACCTCCCTCTATGAGGGAGGTTTTTCCGTGCGGTAAGGCGCCCTCATTGAGGGAGCTGGCTGCGAAGCAGACTGAGGGAGTTTTTATGCAAAAAAGCCGCCCGGCTCTTTGGGAACCGGGCGGCAACTGTTATGCAGTTTTCAGAACATTACCAGAGGTTTGCCGTCTCATTGTACAGGCCCTCATAGCTCTTGGCGGAGACATCCCAGCTGAAATCGCACTCCATGCAGTGATGCACGAGGTTCTTCCAGTTCTCCTTGTCATAGTAAGCATTCTGTGCGTTGCAGCAGGCCACATACAGCTCGTGGGCATTGTAGCCCGCAAAGGTGAAGCCGTTGCCCTCACCCATGGTGCTGTCGTGGATGGAGTCGCGCAGACCGCCGGTCTCGCGGACGATGGGAGGCGTGCCGTAGCGGCAGGCCACCATCTGTGCCAGACCGCAGGGCTCGCTCTTGGAAGGCATGATGAAGGCATCTGCACCTGCGTAGATCTCCTGCGACAGGGCCGGCTCGAAGCCGATGTAGGTGCCAACGCGGCCCGGATGGCGTGCGCACAGGTCGGAGAAGAAGTTCTCGTACTGGCTCTCGCCGCTGCCCAGAACGACCAGCTCGATGCCGCGGTCCACCAGACCATCGGCGATGCTCTGCACCAGATCAAAGCCCTTCATGCCGACCATGCGGCTGACCATGGCAAAGACGGGGCTGCCATCCTTGTTCAGGCCGAACTTATCCTGCAGGGCTTCCTTGCACTTTGCCTTGCCCTCTTCAAAGTTGGTGATGTCGTAGTTGAAGGGGATGTTCTTATCCGTAGCGGGATCGTTGGAATCGGTATCGATGCCGTTCAGGATGCCGCACAGCTTGTACTGCTTCTCGCGCAGCAGAGCATCCAGACCGTAGCTGAACCACGGGTCGAGGATCTCCATGGCATAGGTGGGGCTGACAGTGGTGATCTTATCGGCAGTCTCGAAAGCACCTTTCATGAAGTTTGCGCAGCCATCGTACTCCACGATGTGCTGGTCGCGGCGGCCGATGCCGCAGGTGTCCTCCAGAATGTCGGTGCCGTACTTGCCCTGATAAGCGACGCCGTCATCGTAGAAGCCGTACAGGCCGCGGCGCTTGAAGTAATACTCGTTGTCCAGGAAGTAGTAGGTCACGCCGTTCCGCTCGGTCTTGAACAGGCCGCAGTACTGGCTGCGCCAGCCCACGGGGACGGAATAATTGGTCACGTACTCCAGCGTATCACGGAACTTCAGGTCGCCGTACAGGGGCATAATGACGCGGGCATCCACGCCGTCCTTGACCAGAGCCTTGGGCAGGGCACCCGCAACGTCGGCCAGACCGCCGGACTTTGCAAAAGGGGCAGCTTCCGAAGCAGCATACAGGATTCTCATAGGATCGCTCCTTCCATATAGTGGGATATTTTCGTTCTCCCCCACCGCCCTTGCAGGCAGCACGAACCATTTTTACAAAAGAGCAGGCGGGGGCACACAGATGCCCCCGCCCCTCTCAAGAGGGGCTACCGGGGAGGAAGCCGCCCCTATGGATAACTCAGTAAAATCAGACGGTGTGCTTCTTCTGCACGTACACCGGGAAGCTCTCGGTGCCGGACAGCTTCTTGCCGGCAGTGATCTTCACGTTCTTATCGGTAACAACGCAGTCCAGCTCGGCATTGGCTTCCACAACGGTGTCCTGCATGAGCACGCAGTTCTTGACGACGGCACCCTTCTTGACCTTGACACCGCGGAACAGCACACAGTTCTCCACCGTGCCCTCGATGACGCAGCCGTCGGCCAGAATGGAGTCGGTCACCTTGCAGCCCGGCACATAGCGGGTGGGGTTGTCGTCGCGGATCTTGGTGTAGACCGGGCTCTTCTTGGGGAACAGCTTTTCCAGATTTTCGTCATCGGTCAGCTTGAGGTTCTCGTCAAAGTAGCTCTTCATGTCACAGACATGTGCCACATAGCCGGTGTACTCCAGAGCGTGGATGTTCAGGATGTTGACATTGTGGGCCAGAATATCGCGCTCGAAGTAGATCAGGCCGCGGGAGGTCGCATCCCGGACCAGCTTGAGCAGGGTCTCGCGCTCCAGAACATAGATGTTCAGGTCAAGATTCTGCACGCCGGGGCGGTAATCGTTGAACAGCAGCTCGGTCACACGGCCGTCGGCATCAACGGTCAGGGTGTAGTTGTCATTCTTGCGGCCCTCGGGGATCTCGGTCTTCTGGTAAGCGACGGTCACATCGGCACCGCTTGCCTGATGAGCGGCCAGCAGGGCTATCCCACTCACGGCCGGTGCCCAGATGATCCATCAGGGAGTGGTAGTTCTTGCGCACCACGATGGAGACATTGGAGATACCGCAGTTTGCCATGCTGGACAGAACAAAGTCCACCATACGGTAGCGGCCCGCGAAGGGGATCGAAGCCATTGCGCGCTCGGTCACCAGCTCGGGGACGGTATTATCATAACTGTTGGGGAAAATAATACCCAACGCATTGGTGTTCTGGCTCAGCATACTTCCATACCCTCCTTGACGGATTCAAAGACTTTGGCACCTTCCTTGACGGTTGCGCCTGCGCCGACGGTCAGGCCGGTGCCCACATGGGCAATGGGGCCATCGCCGCCCACTCGTGCACCTGCACCGACCACAACATCCTCCGCCAGGATGCAGCGTTTGACAACAGCACCAGCCTTGACCACAACGCCGTCCATCAGGACTGCGTCCTCAACGGTAGCGCCCTCTTCCACAACAACGCCTGCGCTCAGCACAGAGTGATGCACATTGCCGTAGATCTTGCAGCCCTCCGTGACGAGGGAATCCTGCACCACAGCGCGGGGGCCGATCTTCTGCGGAGGCAGGACCGGGTTGCGGCTGTAGATCTTCCACTTCTCGTCGAAGATATCGATGCCGGAGTTTTCGGGGTCCAGCACTTCCATGTTGGCTTCCCACAGGCTGTCGATCGTGCCCACGTCACGCCAGTAGCCGGCAAAGCGGTAGGCGTACATCTTGCGGCCGTCGCGCAGCAGGGCGGGGATGATGTTCATGCCAAAGTCGTTCTTGGAGTTGGGGTCTGCTTCGTCCTCTTCCAGATACTTCTTCAGCACATCCCAGTTGAAGATGTAAATGCCCATGGAAGCCAGATTGGACTTGGGTACCGGGGGCTTCTCCTGGAACTCAGTGATGCGGTCGTTCTCATCAGCCACCATCAGACCGAAGCGGGAAGCTTCCTTCCAGTCCACTTCCATAACAGCCACAGAGAACTCTGCGCCCTTTTCCTTGTGGAAGCGCAGGAAGTCGGCATAGTCCTGCTTGCAGATCTGGTCGCCGGACAGGATAATCACATACTCGGGATCGTAGCTGTCGATGAAACCGATGTTCTGGTAGATGGCGTTTGCAGTGCCCTTGTACCAGTCGGTGCCCTTTGCCTGCTCGTAGGGCGGCAGGGTGTGCACGCCGCCGTGCAGACGATCCAGATCCCAGGGCTGGCCGTTGCCGATGTACTCGTTCAGCTTCTGGGGCTGATACTGGGTCGCGATGCCAACGGTGTCGATGTTGGAGTTCACGCAGTTGGACAGCGGGAAGTCCACGATGCGGTACTTACCGCCGAAGGACACTGCGGGTTTTGCCGTTTTCTGTGTCAGCGCGTACAAGCGCGAGCCACGTCCACCGGCAAGGATCATTGCCACAATTTCTTTTGCCATAGCTTTATTCTCCCTTTTAACATTAACATTTCCGTTGTTCGGAAATGATCGTCAACATGTGCGGTATGGGTCGGCCGAAGAGCCGGGTCATTCCTTGGGCTCCTTCGGTTTTCGGGTGCGTTTTGCGGGTGCTTTTTCCGCCTTGGGTTCTGCCTCTGCCTTGGGCTTGCGGCCGCGCTTTTTGGGTGCTTCCTCGGCCTTTTCCGGCTCAGCCTTTGCCTTGCGGGCGGTCTTTTTCACCGGTTTTTCCTCTGCAGCGGCAGCTTCTGCCTTGGGCTTGCGGCCCGGCTTCTTTACCACCTTTGCTGCAGCTTCCTCCGCAGCGGTCTTTGCCTTTTTGGCTGCGGTCTTTTTTCCCGCCTTATCGGTCTTGTCCGCTGCGGCCTTGCGGGTGCGCTTGGCGGGCACTTCAAAATACAGGGTGCTCATGGGCGGCAGGGTGATCGTGATGCTCTGCTCAAACCCGTGCATCGGCTTTTTGTGGGTGCGCACGGCCTTGTTGTGGACTGCGCCGGAACCGCCGAACTCTGCATCGTCGCTGTTCAGGATCTCCTTGTAGGAGCCTGCCACCGGTGCGCCCAGCGTGTAGCCCTCGCGCAGGACGGGGTTGAAGTTGCACACCACAAGGATCTGCTTGCCGGAAGTGTCCTTGCGCAGGAAGGCGATGACGCTCTGCTGCGAGTCATCCGGCACGATCCACTGGAAACCCTCCCAGCTGTAATCCACCTGCCAGAAGGCGGGATGCTCCTTGTAGAAGGCGTTCAGGGTCTTGACGTAGGTCTGCAGCTCGGTGTGCTTATCGTAGCCCAGCAGCATCCAGTCCAGCGGCTTTGTCTCGTTCCACTCAGCGAACTGGCCGAACTCCTGACCCATGAACAGCAGCTTCTTGCCCGGGTGGGCCATCATGTAGCCAAAGAAGGTGCGCAGGTTTGCAAACTTGGCGTCGTACTCGCCGGGCATCTTGTTGATCAGGCTGCCCTTGCCGTGCACCACCTCATCGTGGCTGATGGGCAGCACAAAGTTCTCGCTGAAGGCGTAGAAGAAGCTGAAGGTGACCTTGTTGTGGTTGCCGGCACGGAAGAGCGGGTCGGTCTTCATGTAGCTGAGCATGTCGTTCATCCAGCCCATGTTCCACTTGAAGTTGAAACCAAGGCCGCCGTCCGAAGCAGGCTTTGTGACCATGGGCCACGCAGTGGATTCTTCCGCAATCATGTACTTGTGGGGGTGACGGCCCAGCACGGTGTCGTTCAGCTTGCGCAGGAAAGCAACAGCCTCCAGATTTTCCTTGCCGCCGTCCTTGTTCGGCTCCCACTCGCCCTGCTTGCGGTTATAGTCCAGATACAGCATGGATGCCACCGCGTCCACGCGCAGACCGTCGATATGGTACTGCTCCAGCCAATACAGCGCGCTGGAGATCAGGAAGCTCTGCACCTCGCTGCGGCCGAAGTCGAACACCATGGTGCCCCACTCCTTATGTTCGCCGCGCTTCGGATTCGGGTCCTCGTAGCAGGCTTCGCCATCAAAGTTGTACAGGCCGAACTGATCCTTCGGGAAGTGAGCAGGCACCCAGTCCATGATCACACCGATGCCGGCGGCATGGAGCTTATCCACAAAAGCCATCAGGTCCTTGGGGGTGCCGTAGCGGCTGGTGGGTGCAAAATAGCCGGTGACCTGATAGCCCCAGCTGCCGTCAAACGGATATTCCATGACCGGCAGCAGTTCCACATGGGTATAGCCCATCTCTGTGATATACGGGATCAGCTCGTCTGCCAGCTCGGAATAATTGTAGGGCTTGCCGCCCTCCTTCATCTTCCAGCTGCCGGCGTGCATTTCGTAAATATTCATCGGGCTGTTGATCACATCAGCCTTTTTCTGTGCTGCCTGCCATGCATCATCGTGCCACGCAAAACCACTGATATCGTAGACCTTGCTGCCGTTGGACGGGCGGGTCTCGGCGTGGAACGCATAGGGATCGGCCTTATAGACCAGATCACCTGCGCGGGTGGTCACGCAGTATTTATAAACATCATATTCCTTCATGCCCGGGATGAACAATTCCCATACGGAATCGCCATCCACCTTGCGCATCGGGTGGCTGCCCGGCTTCCAGCTGTTAAAGTCGCCCACCACGCTGATGGCTACAGCATGGGGTGCCCACACGCGGAACACCACACCTGCTTCACCGGCACGCGTTTCCATGTGTGCGCCAAAGTAGCGGTATGCTTCACAGTTATTGCCCTGTTTGAACAAATACACCGGCAGGTCCGATGCATTGCTTTGGATCTTCTCCTCGGTCGGTTTCATAGACTGCTCCTCCCCGTACAGATGCACAAAGCGCACCTGTAGCTTTTTACCCTTTTATATTAAAGAATTTCGGTCTGTTTTTCAAGAGTTTCGCCGCATTTTACTGTAAAATTTACCATAATCTTTTCGTTGATATTTTTTCCTTATATACATACCCGCCAAATTTTTACAAATTTTATGGTGAATCCTGCCAATCTGACAATAAAAAAGAGCCTCTGCGCACCCTCCCAAAGGGAAGGTGTACAGAAGCTCTCTGTTTCTGTTGAAAATTTTCAGTTCCGGTTTCCCCGGTTCTTTTCGGCCTGCTCAGTCCACCACGTAGACGTTCACCTGAATGGCTCCATTGATCACGCTCTCGGCGTAGGTCTCGTAGAACAGGTCCACAAGGATCTGGCCCTTCTGCACGGCAATGCCGGTATCGGTAGCCACCGCATAGCCGTACACGAACTTGCCGTCGGTGGAGGTGATATACAGCTTGGTGCCGTAGGGGATCACATCCGGGTCCACAGCCACAGTGCCGTAGCCCAGACCCAGACCGGAAGAACCCTTGCCGGTCTTGGAATAGTAGCCGGTGGCCTTTCCGGTGAGCACCTTGCTGTAAGAGGCGGGTGCATTGGTGGTGCCGTCCGGGCCGGTCAGCGGGGAGACCGGCGCGCCTGCGCCATAGGTCTTTACGATGTGGTTGGTCGGCTCCACAGTGGTGGTGGAATCCACCACGATGCTGTTTTCCAGCTCGCCGTCCACATAGCGGTCGCGGGTGGTGATCGTCTGCTGGCCTTCCGCACCATGGCGCACCGTGGTGGCGCGGCCGGTGTTGCGGAAATACAGGCTGGTGTAGACGTACTCGGTATCGTAGGGGATGGCCTGCGTCTCCACACGGTCGGTGTAGTCCACGCGGTGCACCGTGATGGTGGAACCTGCGCTCACCAGCTGGTCCAGAGCAGGCTCGGTGTAGTCGTCACCCTCCAGGGTGATACCGGCACGCTTCAGGGCATCCGCCACGGTGCCGAACACCATTTTGACGGGGTACTCCTGACCGTCGGCAGTGATGCTGACGGAGAATGCGCGCTCAATGTTCAGGGCGGCAAGATTGCCGCTGTAGGCCGTGTAATAGACCTGATCGCCCTCTTCGGACTGGATGCCGGAAAGGTTCATAACCTGTGCAGGGTCGGTCTCGGAGGTGAGGATCACCTGCCGGGCACCATTGGAGTCTGTGACGTAGGTCAGCCGCAGATTCGCAGCGGTCACACTGAGTGTAGCCACAAGGCACACGACCATGACACAAAACGCCAGCACACGGGGAGAGACTGCATGCTTGCAGTCAGACAATGCTTTCTTCAATTTTACGGAAGCGATACGAGACAACTCCTCTCTTTTCAAAATTGGCTGCGGCTGCGGACATGTTTTTCATGCCCCGGCCGCCCGGACTGCAGGGCGGGCAGAAGCCATCTGGCCCCACAATCAAATACGATGCCCTCTTTTTGGTAAAATCGAGCATCGTATACAATTTGGACTCCGCTGCGGAGGGTGCAGTTACCCTCCCGGCCCGGACCCCATCTGCCCGCGCCGCGCCGTATATAAGACGGCTTTTTACTTCATCCAGATAAATTTTAAACGCTGCAACGTCTGTTGGTTCCGTTGAGCGGCTCTTATTTTACCAGTCCAATGGCCATTTGTCAAATCACCTTCTCATACTTTGTTAGTTTTTTGACGTTATTTTTTGTGCAACTTTAACATTGTTTTCTCCAAAATATTGTTTTTTCGGTTATTTCCTTCCGATTTTCGACCTGTTTTCTGGGGTGTTTTGTTCACGAATTTTTAACATTTATTTTGGACTTTTTGCACCGGAAACTGCACTTTTGGGTTCGTTTTCCCATGCGGCAAGCGGCCAAAAATCGCTGGTTTTCCGTACAAAGCCACCTCTTTTTCATCCCATTTTTCACCCACAAAGAACTGTGCGAATTACTCATGAAAAGCGCCTCCCGGCAAAATGCCGAAGCACAGAAATTTGTGCAGCAAAAGACCACACTGGCAGCTGCCGGGCAGCGGCTGTACAATCAAACAAAAAGCAGAAAGGAAGGTTTTCAAGTGAACATCAAGATCATTCAAAGGCAGTGCGGCGGCACTGAATTTCTGTCCCAGCCGCACCGCCTGCACCTCGGTGCACAGAACGCTGCCGGTGTGGACGAGCTGTGCTTCACGCTGCCGGAAGCATGGGCCGGGTGCACCGTTGCGCTCTACCTGCGCCGCAGCGACGGCACCCTGCTGGCACCGGTCTCACTGGACACGCAGCACTGCGTCACCGTGGACCGCCGCCTGACCGGAAGCACCGGCGGACAGTGGATGCTGGCAGCCATCGATGCCAGCGGCTACGCCGCCTATACCCGGCCCGGCAGCTACGACACCTACGCCATCCTGCCCACCGACGGCGGCGTGGAAGAGCTGCCGCCCTCGCAGTATGAGCAGTTCGTGGCGCGTGTGCTGGAAAGTGCCAGTACCGCTTCCACCGCCGCGCAGCGTGCCGCAGCCAGTGCTGCAAGCACGGCATCCAATGCGGCACAGGCCCAGACCGCGGCACAGCGCACCAGCGCCGACAGTGCCGCTGCATCCCGCTGTGCAGCCCGTGCCGAGGCTGCTGCCGCACGGGCAGAGGAGCTGGTGCCTACCGACGGTCAGGTAGTGAGCGTGAACGGCAAAAGCGGCATCGTAAAACTGACGGCGCAGGATGTGGGGGCGCTTCCCTGCCCGGCAGTTCCGGTCTCCGGCCAGCTGCTTCGGGTGCTGAGCGTGGACCCCAACACCGGGGCCGTGTTGACCGATACTGCCGCCATGCCGGATCTGTCGCCCTATCTGCGCAGCAGCACGGTGCCCACGGCTTCGGCCCCCGGCGCAGTGCGGGTGGACCCCGCCTGCGGCATCAACGTGCGCAGCGACGGAACCCTGATCACCGCACCAGCTGCCCGCGAACAGCTGGACAGCATGACGGATGCACTTCTGCCGCTGACCGCAGCCCTGCTGCCTTATGGCGTGAAGAAGGCTCTGACCACCGCCGCAGCCGCCGGGGAATGGACCGCTGCCGAAAAGGCAAACGCCCTGCGCACCTTCGGTGCCGATTTTTCTTCCTATTATACAAAGGAAGATGTCGATGCTCTGCTGGCCGCACCCAGCTCCGCTGCCTACCCGGTGGGCAGCATCTACCAGAGCACCGACCCCACCAGCCCTGCCGCCCTGTTTGGCGGCACATGGGAGCAGATCGCATCGGAGCGCGTGCTGATGGGTGCCAGCAGTAGCCACGCAGCGGGCACCACAGTAAAGGCCGGACTGCCGAACATCACAGGCTCTTTTGTCGCGGATGTAAAAAAGGGTGAACATAAGGTATCCGGCGCATTCACTGCCGGCAACGTGATCGCATCTACGGGCGAATACAATTCCTTTTCTGATGTATATAAGTTCAGTCTGGATGCGTCCAAGTCTAATGCCATCTACGGCCGCAGCAACACCGTGCAGCCTGCCGCCTACTATGTGCACATCTGGCGGCGCGTGGCCTGAGAAAGGAGGTTTTGAACCATGAAAATCATTGACGAGAACGGTGCAGCCATTGAAAGCCCTGATCTGACGCTTGGGTATCTGGTGGACGACACCGAGCCAGTGGAGCACCCCGCCGTGGAAGGCGTGGAGGAAGTGAGCCACTACGAGACCGTAACGGAGTATCCCGGCGGCGGCAGGGATGTGCGGAAGGTCATCGACGTGCCGGGCGTGCCTGCGCAGGCCGCATGGACCGAACAGGTGCCGGTGCAGAGATACATCCGCTACACCGCCGAAGAGCTGGCCGCGCGGGAAAAAGAGCGCCAGCAGGCCGAGGAAGCAGCCCGTCTGCCCGAGACGATTGCCAGCCTGACCTGCCAGCTGACCGACCTGCAGCTGGCTCTGTGTGAACTGTACGAAGGAGGTGGTGTGTAATGGCAAGGATCTATGCGGCCCTGATCCGCAAGGGCATCAAAACGCTGGAGGATGTGCCCGCCCGGCTGAGGGATGCCGTAGCAGCGCTGCTGCAGGAGGACGGCCATGCTTAATGTTTACTCCTGCACAAGGGATGGCGAAACGCTGCTGAGCCGCAGCTTCCGCGCAAAGGAATTTGCCTGCAAAGACGGCACCGACCCTTTGTTTGTGGACAGCGAACTGGTGCAGGTGCTGCAGGCCATCCGTGACCATTTTGGCGCACCGGTGGTCATTACCAGCGGCTACCGCACCGCTGCACACAACAGGGCTGTGGGCGGAGCGGTTTACAGCCAGCATCAGTATGGCCGTGCCGCGGATATCCGGGTGTCCGGTGTGCCGGTGGAGCAGCTTGCCGCCTACGCCGAGACCCTGCTGCCCGGCACCGGCGGCATCGGCCGCTACCCCGCAAAAGGCTTTGTCCATGTGGATGTGCGCAAAGCAAAAAGCCGGTGGGTCGGGTAAAGGCGGTGAACGGAATGGAAACGATCTTATCCGCTGTCATTGCCGGGGCCGTGACCCTGATCGGCGTGCTGATCGCCAACAGCCGCAGTCAGGCCGTGACCGACACCAAGCTCGAAGAGCTGACCCGCGAGGTGCGTGAGCATAACAATTTTGCCCGCCGCGTACCGATTTTAGAAGAACAGATGAAGGTGGCCAACCACCGCATCGCTGACCTTGAACAAAATGAGAAAGTGAGGAATTGATATGAACTTTGGTAAAATTTCTGCCGCCACCATCGCCCGCACCGCTGTGCTGCTGCTTGCCCTGACCAATCAGGTGCTGAGCGCTCTGGGAAAACCTATGCTGCCCATTGAGAGCCAGACTGTGGAACAGCTGGTGACCGCCGGCATCACCACCGTGGCCGCGCTGATCAGCTGGTGGAACAACAACAGCTTCACCTCTGCAGCCATTCAGGCCGATGCCGAATATGCCCGCCTGAAGCAGAAAAGTGAGTGAGAAAGCCCTCGAAGCAGTGTATCAGTAGTACTTTTTGACTGAAAAGTATTACTGATGCAGTCATCTTTCACAGCAGCCCCGGAAGGCACCCAGACAGCCTTTCCGGGGCTTTTTTTGCTGCCCAGATGATTCGTTCACGCAGATTCAAGAACGTTTCGCGCAGGTTTCGATGACTTTTGCACTGAAATCATGTATAATCCGGGCAGAAGCAAATCGGAAAAGAGCAGTCAAGAGACTGTAAGCGGCCCCTAACGCCCCAACGTAAAGGGACTGTTGCAAAATAGTCCCAACAAAAAAAATGAGATAGGTTTCCCCGAAAGGGGGTGCCTATCTCATTTTTTGTTGTAAACTGAGGTTGTAAAAAAACAGATAGAACCCGCGCGCTGGGTGCATTGCAGCCTACCAGAGCGCGGGTTCTCTTTGATCTATAAAGTTTTTAATCGTCGTCGCTGTCCAGCTTGAGCACAGCGGTAAAGGCTTCACTGGGCAGGGAAACGCTGCCCAGCTGACGCATCTTCTTTTTGCCTTCCTTCTGCTTTTCCAGCAACTTCTTTTTGCGGGAGATGTCGCCGCCGTAGCACTTGGCAAGCACGTCCTTGCGCATGGCCTTGACCGTTTCACGGGCAATGATCTTGCCGCCGATGGCAGCCTGTACCGGGATCTCGAACAGGTTGCGGGGGATGTTGTCCCGCAGCTTTTCGCAGATGCGGCGGCCCTTGGCATAGGCGTTATCGCGGAACACGATCATGGACAGCGCGTCCACAGGGTCGCCATTGAGCAGGAAGTCCAGCTTGACAAGGTCGCTCTCGCGGTACTCCTTAAACTCATAATCGTAGCTGGCGTAGCCCCGGCTGCGGCTCTTGATGGCATCAAAGAAGTCGTACACGATCTCGCCCAGCGGCAGAGCATAGTGCAGATCAACGCGCACATCGTCCAGATACTTCATGTCGATCAGCACGCCGCGCTTGTTCTGGCACAGATCCATCAGGCCGCCCACATAGTCGTTGGGGGTGTACAGGTGCACATCCACAAAAGGCTCTTCCTGCTTGACGATATTGGAGGGGTCGGGGTAGCTGGAAGGATTGTCGATCATCTCCACAGTGCCGTCGGTCAGGGTAAGGCGGTAGCGCACGCTGGGCGTGGTGGTGATGATATCCAGATCGAACTCGCGTTCCAACCGCTCGGTGATGATCTCCATGTGCAGCAGGCCAAGGAAACCGCAGCGGAAACCGAAGCCCAGCGCGGCGCTGGTCTCCAGCTCAAAGGTGAGGGAGGCATCGTTCAGCTGCAGCTTTTCCAGTGCATCCTTCAGGTCGGGGTACTTGGCACCGTCGGCGGGGTAGATGCCGCAGAACACCATAGGCTTGACCTGACGGTAGCCGGGCAGTGCTTCGGCGGTGGGATTATTGGCCAGCGTGACGGTATCGCCCACGCGGGTGTCCTGCACGGTCTTGATGCTGGCGGTCAGATAGCCGACCTCACCAGCCTGCAGCTGGGCACAGGGAGAAAGGTTGGTAGCACCCATGTGGCCCACTTCTACCAGCGTGAACTCCGCGCCGGTGGCCATCATGCGGATGGTATCGCCGGGCTTCACGGTGCCCTCAAACACACGGATATAGACGATAACGCCCTTGTAGCTGTCGTAGATGCTGTCGAAGATCAGCGCCTTCAGCGGGGCATCCGGGTCGCCGGTGGGAGCAGGAATGTCGGTGACGACACGCTCCAGCACCTGATCCACATTCAGGCCGGTCTTGGCAGAGACGCGGGGCGCATCCAGACAGGGCAGGCCGATCACGTCCTCCACCTCCTGCGCCACCTCGTCCGGGTGGGCGCTGGGCAGGTCGATCTTATTCAGGATGGGCACCAGTTCCAGATCATGCTCCAGCGCCATGTAGGTGTTGGCCAGCGTCTGAGCTTCCACGCCCTGGGTGGCATCCACCACAAGGATGGCGCCCTCGCAGGCGGCCAGACTGCGGCTGACCTCGTAGGCAAAGTCCACGTGGCCCGGGGTATCGATGAGGTTGAACTCGTAGGTCTTGCCATCCTTGGCGGTATAGTTCATGGTGACAGCGCGGGCCTTGATGGTGATGCCGCGCTCGCGCTCAATGTCCATGTTGTCCAAAATCTGGTCTTCCATGGTGCGCTCGTCCACACTCTTGGTCAGCTCCAGAATACGGTCCGACAGGGTGGATTTGCCGTGGTCGATGTGTGCAATGATGCAGAAATTGCGGATATTGTCTCTTGCCATGTAGTTCCTCCGGGAGAAATTTAAGCTTCCAGTATCCAATCCTCGACATCCACGATCTTTCCGTGCTCGAGGTAGACGCGGGGCACGCGGCGGGACACGCCGCACAGCACCTCGTAGGAAATGGTGTCGGTCTTGCGGGCGATGGTCTCGGCAGTATCACTGACGCTGCCGCCCCACAGGATGGCTTCGTCGCCCTCGTGGATGTCCGGGATACCGGTCACATCCACCATCATCTGGTCCATGCACACGCGGCCCAGCACCGGGCAGGCCTTGCCGTGGATCTCCACGATGCCCTTGCCGCAGCTCAGCTGGCGGGGATAACCGTCCGCATAACCGGTGCACAGGGTGGCCACCAGCGTAGGCTTATCGGCGGTGAAGCGGCGGCCATAGCTGGCGCTCTGACCGGGCTGCATTTCCTTGACCATGCTCACCACGGTCTTGAGGGTCATCACCGGCCGGAACTGCCCAAAGCGCACCTCGTCGCTGGGGTCGTAGCCGTAGAGGATGATGCCGGGCCGCGCCATGCAGCGCTCCCGGGTCAATCCCTCGGGCCAGTCCGGGTGCAGCATCACGCCCGCAGAGTTGTCACAGTGGACGGTCTGCGGCTCGCGGCCTGCCGCCTTGAGCGCATGGAACGCTCTGACGAACAGTGCGTGCTGCTCCGCGGTATAGACAACGTTCTCTTCGGCGGTGTCGTCGGCCACCGAGAAGTGCTGGAACAGGCCGGTCATCTCAAGGCCCGGCAGCTCACACACAGCCAGCATTTCGCGGATGGCGGCATCAAAATCGGTGCGCAGGACAAAGCCGATGCGGCCCATGCCGGTATCTGCCTTGAGGTGGATCTTTACTCTGCCGCCTGCCTTTACGGCAGCAGCGGAAAGGTTCTGCGCCTGTTCGGTGGAGTAGCACGCTACGGTGATATCCTCGTGGATGAGGGTCTGGGCGTACTCCGGCTGAACATGGCCCAAAATAAGGATGGGCAGAGTCTGCCCGTCCTGACGCAGCTGCACGGCCTCGGTCAGGCAGCTCACTGCCAGCCATGCTGCACCCTCCTGCGCAAAAACGCGGGCACACTGCACAGCGCCGTGGCCGTAGCTGTCGGCCTTGACCACCGCGCACAGCGGCAGGTCACCGGCCCGGGCTTTGACGGCCCGGAAGTTATGCCGCAGGGCATCGAGGTCGATCTCGGCCCAGACGTGTTTTTCAAAAGGTTGAGTCTTCATGATTCATTCTTCCTCGTTTGTAATTGCAAAGCTGCCGCGCCCGGTGTGGACGGGCCGCCAGCCATCGATGCCGCTCTCCTGCAGTGCGTGCAGGGTTTTCTGGCGGAAAGCGTGGTCGGTGCGGCAGCGCTCCTTGACGAACTCCTTGGTCTGTTCGCGCACGGTCACGCCGTCGGCAGGGCAGACGCTCTTGACGATGGGCAGCCCCTCGGCGTGCACTGCGGAAATGACCTCCTGCTCGGTGGCCAGCAGCATGGGCCGGATGAGGGTGAGGTCCCGGCGCGAAAGATAAGTGACCGGCGAGAAGCAGCCGATGCGGCCCTCCCGCCAGAGATTCATGTAAAAGGTCTCCACGGCATCGTCCAGATGGTGGCCCAGCGCCACCTTGTTGCAGCCCAGTTCCTGCGCCGCCGTGTGCAGTGCGCCGCGCCGCAGCTTGGCGCACAGGGCGCAGGGGTTCTTCTCCTTGCGGTAGTCGAACACCACAGGGCCGATCTCGGTGCGGCGGATCTCATAGGGGATATCGTACCGGGCAAACAGCTCCTGCAATACGGTGTAATCCATGGGCCTGCCGCCGAACTGCGGGTCCAGCGTGACGGCCTGCACCGTAAAATCAAAGCCGATGTACTTGCGCAGCTCGGCAAGGCCGATGGTAAGGGCCACGCTGTCCTTGCCGCCGGAAACGCCCACCATCACTTTATCGCCGGGGGCGATCATTTCATAGTCCTGCACAGCCTTGCGCATCAGGCCGCACAGACGCTGCATTGCACGGGAACTGCTCATGACAGGGTCACACTTTCCACAAGGTTCACAATGTCGTTGATGGAGGCAAGCTTTGTCAGGCCGGAAACATACACCACGTCACCGCTGGGGTAGGTAATGGTGGCCAGCACCGCATAATACGCCTGAATGTCGCAGCGCACGGCCTCCACCTCGGCACCGTCCACGGTCAGGTTCACCTTGCGGGGCTTGATGACGCCATAGGCCTGCTTGAGGTCCTTCTCGGACGCATCGATAAAGTCCGCATAGCTGTCGGCAGTGCCGCGCTGCAGCAGCACAGCTTCGTAGTCCTCACCGTCGGCGCTGTCTGCCGTGGCGAGTTCCAGCACGGTGCCAAGGGTGCTGTCCTCGGTCATCTGGCATACCTTCCAGATGGAACTGTCATAGTAGACGGAAACGCCGTTTGTGCCGGTGTAGTGGGTGTCCGGGTTTGCGGGCACGCTGCGGTTGACCAGTAGCGTTAAAATAATGTAAGCAATGATGCCCAGAGCAACAAAGATGCCCATAGCGGCCAGAAGCTTGGAGGTGCGGCGCTGGGCAGAGGCGTTGCGGTCGATGTCGTTTGGCATGTAAAAAATTCTCCTTGTATCAGTGCGCAGCAAAAGCTGCCATATCCTTTATAGTATACCACACCGGCAGACAAAATTGTAGCGGGCAGCGGCAGAAAATGTGCGGCCGTGGGCAGAAAATTTTGCAGAAAATGCGTTTTTAGAAATAATGAGGATTCAAGAGAAAACGTGAGATTTTGCAAGATTGAAAAAATTACAATGAAAAAATCAAAAAATGCTGTTGACAGGCACCTTTTTATGATGTATACTGACACTCGCGCCCCAGAAAGGCGCCTGAAACGTACAAAAAGCTTATCAGGAGGAAATAGATATGAGCACTACTCTCGTGAAGCCCGCTGAAGTCGAGCGCAAGTGGTACCTGCTCGACGCTGCCGGCAAGAGCCTGGGCCACGTCGCTGCTGAGGCCGCTGTTCTGCTGCGCGGCAAGCAGAAGGTCGATTATACCCCCAACGTGGACTGCGGCGATTTCGTTGTTGTCATCAACTGCGATCAGGCTGTTCTGACCGGCAAGAAGGCTGAGCAGAAGTTCCACATCACCCACAGCAAGTACATCGGCGGCCTGAAGAAGGTCCAGTACAGCAAGCTGATGGCTGAGCACAGCGATCTGGCCATGACCTACGCTGTCAAGGGCATGATCCCTTCCAACACCATCGGTGCTAAGGCTCTGACCCGCCTGCACTGCTACCAGG
>PPYF01613176.1_pt1 | contig 18283 bp, 17 predicted proteins | sample 1559871 | NCBI WGS metagenome assembly PPYF01 (sample SAMN08240021, study PRJNA423297) | Human gut metagenome, whole genome shotgun sequencing project. | reverse complement strand
CCCACGCCCACCGATTCCATACGCGAACTGTCCCAGTAGGTCTCATTGACCAACGAAAGCGAGAGCGAACCATAGCCAAACAGCGTCTGCGACAACGATGCGTCAAACCGGCCTTTCGTTCTGCCGCTCTGCGTACAGCAGTCGCGCTGTGTGGAAGAGTTATCGACAAAGTCCTGAAACGAATAATATCCCGAGGTGGAGTAGCGATAACCGGCCACGGAAAAGCTGGTGCCCGTCTGCAGAAAGCTTTTACTGAAGCGGACGCGATACGATTGCCCTTGCTCTTTACTGGTTGACGAGGCCGTATCGCTGGTTTTCACGTCGGCCCACGACTGAGAGCCATCAAACGACAGCGCACCGATAGTACCGAGGTTAAAGCCAGCGCCTAACAACAGGTTGGTGTATTTATCTTCCGCCTGCTGGAAACCAGTATAAAAAGTGATGTTGCTGGTGGCGCCATAGGCCAGGGAAGACTGAATAAAGTTATATTCTTTATCGTCGGAGCTACCCGATCGCGTCCTGCCGCTGCTCAGCGCATAGTCCAGCTGGCCCTCACGTTGCAGGATCGCCAGCGACGCGAAAGGCACCACAAAGTTTTGCTCGCTGCCGTCAGACTCTTTAATGTTGACGTACAGGTCGCCGGCGCTGCCGGTGGCGTACAGATCGTTAATTTCAAAGGCGCCGGGAGCGACGGTGGTTTTATAAATGCTGTAACCATTCTGATAAACCGAGACCTCCGCGGTGGTGCGGGCTGCAGGCTGACGAACTGACTGTCGATAGTGGCGCCGTTATGCCGCGGCGCATTACGCTGCCCGGTGACGCTATAGTTGAGAAGACCGGCATTGATCCCCTGTTGCCACTGGCTCTCGGGAATATAGTCTCTGGGGCGATTCAGCATGGCGGCCTGCGGCACGGTAAAATCAATCCGCTGCTGGGCAAGAGATACCGAGAACGTCATCCCGGGGATCGCCGACAGCCGGGCGCAGATTTCCCCTGCCTCGAACAACTGCGGATAGGCGGTGGTATTAATCAACCATGAATTCAGATACTCCGCGGACAGGCAGGGAGAAGCAGTCGCGCCTGCGTCATGGCTAATTTCCTGAAAAGTCAGCGAGTCTGAACTGACGTACTTATCGTTGATGTAAACATCCAGGTGATAGGTGCCCGGCGGTATGCCATCTTGCGAAAAATAGGATAGATCAACCGAAGCCGCAGGACTCTCGGCGACTTCGAGTAAATTTGGGTTGAAATATTCGCCGGCCTCCGCGCGAGAGGGCAGAGTACTTAGGCACAGAATAATAGCGACGCAGATACTTTTAGTTGAAAATAGCAGCTCAACGCTACTTTCCGGTGTATTACCTTTTAACGCAGCGGGTCGATAAATCAATTTTATTTTCGAATTAATCGCAAACTGTACGACATTTTTATCAGGTACATACTCTGTTGCCGGGATCCCTTTAATATTGAGCCAAAACATCGACTCGCGATCGTCGGGTAATTTCTTTCCTGATCGAACTACGCGGACAAATCCTTTCTCCCCGGCTTTGAGACGAAACAGCGGCGGCGTAATAATAAATGCGTCTTTGGCGGGTGAGGCTGCATCAACCACCGAGAGCCAGGACTGAACGATATTGCTGTTCTGATCTTTATTCTCAACCGTTATTACAGCGTTATTTTTCGTACCATCAAAAACCAGACGCGTACCGCCAACGACCACGCTGGCCTGCGCGAAGGAAGAAGACAGCAATAAACCGATCGCAAAAAAAGGATATCTCATATGTTTAATTTAAGGGGAATAGCAGGCGATTCCCCTTTCTCCATTCAACAAGAAGCCGAATTAATGATAGGTCACGTTATAAGTCACGGTTGTCTGAACGGTACCTTTCGTCGGATCGGCATCACCCGATTTCACCATTTTAACGGTGAACGGAATGGTTGCTGCACCCGAAGAGATATCAACATCAGAACCCTCTTCGTTATTCTTCATCACATTGCCCGCTTCGTCGAAAAGGGCCACAGCGACGCCGGTTGCCGGCTCATCAGTTGCCTGGTTTTTAAAATAATCGCTGTTCGCGGTATCGGAAACACCGCCAAAAGTGACGCGGGCGATACTGTTGCCACCTTCTTCCGCGGTCGGGCAATCAGCTAAGCTAAAGGAGAAGTTCTTGGCAGCGCCGAAGGTATACGCTTTCAGATCCGCCACTGAGGTGGTGCCCATATCAATAGCCGTTACACCGCCATCAATGGTCGCCGTACAGGTGGTATCGGAAACAATACCATTAAAGGTAATGGTGTTATCAGCCTGCGCAACGGTAGACAGCGCGCTGCAGGCAGAGAAAATCAGGGCACCCGCCAGAAATTTTTTACTCATCTTCATATTTATTCCCATATCCATTATAAACGACAATCAGTCCGTCAATTGCTTTATGCAGCGATATTAGAGAATGAAATTCAAGCAGCGCGGCGTCATGCATGTATTTACATGACATATGGTTTATGACAATTAATATTATTCATAAATAAACAACCAGCATTTGAATCCATTCAATAATACAAGCTCGCGTAAAAATAATAACTAGCATGAGGTAAGAACTCAATTATTAATGTAAAAATTGATTTTTTGCGATATAACATCACAACGCATGCGTGGCCATATTCAAAACCATAAAAATCAAAGAGTTATAAAGTTATAAAATTCGCAAAGATAATTGGATATTTATATAATATTTGCCCCATAATTAAATACGGGCATGCAGAGAAACATTTAGTTACAAAGTCAGTGCTGATATAAGAATTGGCTTAATCTTTTATGATGAACCGTTAAATGCATCAATAACAAAAACAGGGAATAGCCGATAGCTATTCCTCTCCTCAATATTTATTAACATTCACTCTGGCGATAATGTTAAAACAGCAGCCAGCGGACGACCGGCGCAGCCAGCACCACCACTACGCCTGACAGCATCATCACCAGGCTGGCCACCACGCCCTCCTGCTGGCCCAGCTCATACGAGCGCGCCGTTCCCGCACCATGGGAAGCCGCGCCGAACCCGGCTCCTTTCGCCATCCCTTCCCGGATAGCAAGACGTAAAAACAGCATATCTCCCACCGCCATGCCAAACACGCCGGTGATCACCACAAACAGCGCCACCAGATCGGGTTGACCGCCGAGCGGTTTCGCCGCCGCCAGCGCAAAGGGCGTGGTCACCGAGCGCACCGCCAGGCTACGCTGAATTTCATCAGACAACATAAACCCGCGCGCCAGCCATACGGAACTGGTGACAGCCACCACTACCGCCGTCACCACCCCGGCGCTGAGCGACATCCAGTGGCGTTTAATCACCGCGACATTTTCATACACCGGAACGGCAAAGGCGATGGTCGCCGGGCCCAGCAGCCACAGCAGCCAGTGGGTCTCTCCCATATAGCTCTGATAAGAGATATGGCCTACCACCAGAATCAGCACCAGCAGGATCGGCGTGAACACCAGCGGCATCAGAGGGAGTTTATGAAAACGTCGATACAGTTTTTTGTTGGCGTAATAGAGGACCAGCGTCGCCACCAGGCACAGGATACTCAGCACGGCATCGCTCATTTTTTTAACCTGCCCACTTCGTAACGATAGACCTTGTCAACGACCCAGGCGGTGGCGCCGAGCACCATCAGCGTGCTTAAGGCAATCACCAGAAATATCCGCCAACCATCGACCATCAACAGCTGGGCGTAGTTCACCACCGCGACCACCGCCGGGACGAAAAACAGCAGCATCTCCGCCAGCAGCCAGCGGGCGCCGGCGCGCACCCAGCTTACCGGTATCACCCGGCAGACGATCAGCAGCAGGAGCATCACCATGCCGACCAGGTTAGCCGGCAGCGGTACCTGCCACCTGTTCACCAGATATTGTGCGAAGATGAATAACCCGACGTAGAGAAGTACCTGTACCGGGATCTGAAGTCGTTGCGCCACGGCGGGGGCAACGCGAGCTGGCGCGAAGGCCATGTGCGATAGTCCTGAAAAAAAGAAGTCAGGCGAGCAGTATAGAGAGCCGCCGAAGCGGACAGAAATGAATTAAAATCATCGCAGGTATAGTCTCAGGGAATAATTATGGATATCCGAACGCTGCGCTATTTCGTTGAAGTGGTTCGTCAGCAGAGTTTTACTCGCGCGGCGGAAAAGCTGTTTGTCACACAGCCCACCATCAGCAAGATGCTCAAGAATCTCGAAGATGAGCTGAACTGCACGCTGTTGATCCGCGACGGCCGCAAACTACTGCTCACCGATACCGGGCGCGTCGTTTTTGAACGCGGCCAGGCGATCTTGGGCGAGTTCAGCCAGCTGGAGTCAGAGCTGAGCGATATCAACCACCTGCATAAAGGGGTGCTGCGGCTTGGCATTCCGCCGATGGTCGGGATGCTGATGGCCGAGCCGATCAGTCGCTTCCGCCAGCGCTATCCGGGCGTCGAGCTGAAGATCGCCGAGTTTGGCGGCCTGACGGTCCAGCAGGCGGTCAGCAATGGCGAACTTGATATGGCGATGACCGCCCTGCCTGTCGAGGAGAATAGCAGCCTCACCATTCTGCCGTTGTTCAATCACCCGCTGTGCGTCCTGACGCCAAGGACCGCGGAGTGGGAAGGTAAAACCTCGCTCTCGCCGGCCGAGCTGGCGTCGCATCCGCTGGTTATCTACAACGAGCTGGTGACAACGCGTTCCGCAAGGGAAGGGGTAGCCCGGGTCAGGCGCTTGCGCCGCTGCCCGGGTTTCCCCCGGTCGCGCTAACGCTTACCGGGGCTACACATTTACTGCAGTCTCGCCAGTAGTCCGAATAAGCGTCGCGCTATCCGGATTACAGGTTATTGATCTTCGATTAACAGCGCTTCCAGCAGGTCGAGATCGTGGAGCAGCTTCTGCAGCGTCTCGTTACTGATCTGCCGGGTGGCGCGCAGATGATACAGCTCGCCGCGCTCAGAGCGCAGCGCCGCCAGGCGGAAGCGGCGTTCCAGACTCTCTTCGAGCATAGAGGTTTCCACGTCGTTACGCCCATCGGCGCGCCGGCGCAGGTTACCGATCACCCGCGAACTGACTTCGGTCAGCAGCTGGGTATCGATATTCTCTTTGGTATCCGCCGCCAGACGCTCTTCCATCTTCTGGATCGCCACAATCGCCACGTCAGCCGTTGCCGCGCGCGCCAGACGCTCCTCTTTCCGCTGCTGCACATTATCGCTCGATTCAATGTGACGTAGCAGGATCGGCAGCGCAATCACCCCGACGAACAGCGAGAACAGGATCACCCCGGCGGCGAGGAAAATCAGCTCATAGCGCGCCGGAAAGACATTCCCGTCAGGCAGCAGCAGAGGAATGGAGAGCACACCGGCGAGGGTAATCGACCGCCGCCAGGATGCCGGAGACACCGATATGTTCGGCAATCAGATAGGAGGCAAACGGCAGCAGGAACAGCAGGACAATCTGCGTGGCGGGTTCATCCCCGCCCCAGCGGCTGAGGAAGCGCATCGAGCGGCCATACGACCAGCTCACCACAAACCCGGCCAGCACGCCGCCAATCGCCACCTTCAGAAATTCTACGGTGGCGCCGCCAACGGTAAAGACCATGGTGCCCATCGCCACCGCGACGGCAAACTTGAGCGAGACCAGGCCGGAGGCGTCGTTCATTAGCGCCTCCCCCTGCAGAATGCCCATGATTTTCTTCGGTATCCGCCCTTCCCCAACGATGCCCGAAAGCGCCACGGCGTCGGTCGGCGACAGCACGGCCGCCAGCGCGAACGCCGGGATCAGCGGAATGCCCGGTACAATCCAGTAGATCAGAAAGCCGATGCCGACCACCGTCACGACCACCAGCGCTAGCGCCAGGCCGAGGATCTCGCGCCCGTGTTCAATAAATTCGCGGGTTGGCGTTTTCCAGCCGTCGGCGAATAGCAGCGGCGGGATAAACAGTACCAGAAACAGCTCTGGATCAAATTCAACGTGCAAACCAAAGGTCGGCCACGCCAGAAGCGCGCCAATGGCGATTTGCATCAGTGGAAGTGGAACCTGAAAGGGCAGTACGCGCGTCACTACCCCGGAGAGTGAGACCACAAGGGTCATGATGAGGATGGTAAAGAATATTTCCATGTGTTCCCTGTTTGCTGCGTTTTCTTTTATACCTGTAAGGCGTCGTGCCTGTGAATCATACGCTACCCAGATTAACGCAAATGGAAACAGGATGTGGCTTAAAAATAAAACGGGCGGCCTGAGCCGCCCGTGAGGAGCACGAAGGGTTTAAATCGCCCAGCCGCCGGCGTAGAACACCACCAGCGCCACAGCGATAATCACCGTGCCGAGGTTCAGTTTGCGCCACTCGCCGGAGACCAGACGGCCAATAACCAGGGTCGCGAAACCGATCATGATGCCCGTCACGATGTTACAGGTCAGCACGATAAACACCGCGGTGATCAGGCCAGCCATCGCGTCAACAAAGTCATTGAAATCGATTTTCGCCACGTTGCTCAGCATCAGCAGGCCAACGTACATCAGCGCCGGCGCGGTCGCGTAGGCCGGCACCAGATAAGAGAGCGGGGAGAGGAACAGGATCAGCAGGAACAGGACACCGACCGTCACCGCGGTCAGACCGGTTTTACCACCGGCCGCGGTACCCGCCGCCGATTCGATATAAACCGCCGCCGGCGCCGCCCCGACTAAACCGGAGAAGACGCTGCTCAGGGAGTCGGTGGTCAGCGCTTTACCGCCGTTGATGATCTGTCCGTCCTTATCCAGCAGGTTCGCCTGGCCAGCCACCGCGCGGATGGTACCGGTGGCGTCAAAGACCGCCGTCATCACCAGCGCCAGCACGCTTGGCAGCACGACCGGGTTGAGCGCGCCGACGATATCCAGGCTGCCGATCAGGGAATTACCCTGGCCATCGCTCAGGGATGGCATAGCGAAAATGCCGGAGAAATGGACGTTGGGATCGAAAATCAGGCCGACAATCGACACGCCGATAATGGTCAGCAGAATGCCGCCCGGCACCTTCATTTTTTCCAGACCAATGATCACCGCGAGGCCAATCAGCGACATCACCACCGGGAAACTGTCAAAGTTGCCCAACGCCACCGGCAAACCGTCCAGCGGGTTTTTGATCACCAGACCAACGCCGTTGGCGGCGATCAGCAGCAGGAACAGGCCAATGCCGATCCCGGTACCGTGCGCCACGCCCTGCGGCAGGTTACGCAAGATCCAGCTGCGGATGCCGGTTGCCGAGATCACCGTAAACAGGACCCCCATCAGGAATACTGCGCCGAGGGCTACCGGAATACTGATCTGCTGCCCCAGCACCAGGCTGAAGGCGGTGAAGGCGGTCAACGAGATAGCGCAACCGATCGCCATCGGCAGATTCGCCCATAATCCCATCGCCAGCGAGCCAACGCCCGCTACCAGACAGGTCGAGACAAACACCGCGGCCGGCGGGAAGCCCGCTTTACCGAGCATGCCCGGCACCACGATGACGGAGTACACCATCGCCAGAAAGGTAGTAAGACCTGCAACAATCTCCTGACGCACGGTGCTGCCGCGCGCCGAAATTTTAAACCAGGCGTCCAATGAACCGCCGGTACGCGCTGAAGGCGTAGACATAGAAAACTTCCCCTGAAAATTTTTATCGTTCGTTGATATGCGTGGTGGACCGTCCACTGCCAGTTAAACGCGATCTCCATGTACCGAATCGCAGCGCCAGGGGGGCCGCAAAAAAGCAAACGTTTAACTCCGCGCATACACTACGGTGGTCAACCTTATCGCCTCCCCCGGACAGCAGAAAAAAGGGGGAGCGAAACAGAAAGGCAAACGATTATCCGGCCTTTAGATAACCCTTTTCAACCGATGTTTATCGTATTTCGCTAAATTTCGCTTATGACGAACAGAAAATAACCAGACGATGCGCAAACGTTATCGTCCATGCGCAATCCGCTAACAATTTTTTAGTGAGTTGCTTTCATTTATCGACGTCATCGGATCCGCTGATATCTCAGGCGCCGGGTAAGGTGAAGGGGCCGCCGCGCTCGATGGCGCGTTGCCAGGCCGGTCGCTGTTCCACTCGCTGACGCCAGGCCTCGATATGGACAAGGTCATGCATGCCGCCGCGCGCCAACAATGCCATCACCGGGAAGCTCATCTGGATATCGGCCATGCTCAGCCGCTCGCCAGCGAACCATGGCCGTGCGGCAAGATGGTCGTCAATGAACCGCGCATGGGTGGCCAGCTGCGGATCGAGCCACGTTTTCTGTATAGCGCCGCCGGCGCCAGCATCGTTTTCTCCCGCTGATAGCGGACTATCTGATAAGGCAGCTGCAGCTCTTCCAGTGCCCACAGTACGCGTTGCGATCGTGATTGATTAAGATGATGTACCGTCAGCATGAGCCTCTCCCGTAGTTTGTTCAAATTAACTATAGAAACAGGCGCTCATTGCCGGGAAAATTTCAGCAAAATAGTGAGGAAAAAGCGACGGCAGATGCCATAGTTAAAGTGTCGACGCAAACCGGAACCTCCATCAACAGATTGCGCAATACTGAGGGACGTCGACGTCGGGGGAAACCCTCTCGCGAACCAGCGAGATAATGCGAAAGACCAAGACCGGAAAACAACTAAAGCGCCCAGTTGTGGCGCTTTAGTTTTATCACTCGTCTTCCAGCAGCCGGGCGCCGGTTCCCTCTTCCCCCAGTTTATCGCCCGGGTTGCGCAGCGGGCAGTCGCGTCGCGATAAACAGCCGCAGCCGATACAGCCGTCGAGCTGGTCGCGTAGCGCCGTCAGGGTATGAATGCGCCGATCCAGCTCCTCACGCCACTGCGATGACAGCATCTTCCACTCTTTTGCGCTGAGATTGTGCCCTTCCGGCAGCACGCCAAACGCGTCGCCGATAGTGGCCAGCGGGATGCCAATACGTTGCGCAATTTTGATAATCGCCACCGCGCGCAGAACGTCACGCCGGTAGCGCCGCTGATTGCCGGCATTCCGCTGACTGTGGATCAATCCTTTACTCTCATAAAAATGGAGGGCCGAGACCGCCACGCCGGTTCGTTTTGCCACTTCTCCAGGCGTCAACAGCATTTTGATGCGGGGTGATTTCTTTTCCATAAAGCGCTTTACCTCAAGTTAACTTGAGGAATTATACTCGCCTGCAGACAAAACGACGAATCGAGAATTGAGAGAGGCCGCTTTATGTCCCATCAGGATATTATTCAAACTTTGATTGAATGGATTGATGAACATATCGATCAACCACTTAACATTGATATAGTCGCCAGAAAGTCAGGATACTCGAAGTGGTACCTGCAGCGGATGTTCCGTACCGTGATGCATCAGACGCTGGGGGACTATATTCGCCAGCGCCGCCTGCTGCTGGCGGCGGAAGCGTTGCGAACCACCCAGCGGCCGATCTTTGATATCGCCATGGTCAGCAATCAGGTGGCTGGTGTTGTTGGTGGTGAGCGTATCGACGAAGGTTTTATCGATTTTGAGGATATCGACGTTCAGCGCGTGCAGATTATGCAGATTCGAGTAGCCGGTGCCGAAATCGTCGATGGCAATTTCATAGCCTGCTTCGCGGAACGCCTGGATCACCGGCGTGGTCTTCGGTACGTCGATAAACCCGCGCTCGGTCACTTCGATTTTGATTTGTCCGATACAGACCGCGTAGCTGTGCGCTTTCTCACTGATCTGTGAAATCAGCCGCGCCGAATGGAAATCCGACGCAGAGAGATTGATGGCTATATACAACTGTGGATGGCTGGCCAGAAACTCACCCATTTCATAAAACAGTTCATCCACCACGTAGTCCGTGACCTGGGCAATCATGCCTTCATTTTCCGCCAGCGGAATAAACTCCGCCGGGTTCATCACCGGACCGTCAAACCCAGGCCAGCGCAGCAGCGCTTCCGCCCCAACGCAGCGGTTATTTTTAATATCGATAATCGGCTGGTAGTGCAGGCGCAGCTGGCGGCAGCTCAGAGCCCGCTGCAGCATATTGCGCGGCGAGTGATACTGTCGGCGGGTGCGCGACCACACCAGCACCAGTAAAATACTGCAAATTATCCCCAGCGGCAGCGTCAGACTGGCCTGGTCACAAAAGTTGTGATAGTAGCTGGCCCGCGAGGTGGACATAATGACGGCGATGGGGCGAATAGCGGAGCGGGCGATCGTATACACCCGGCCATTCTGATTAAAAAAGGTATCGCCTTCGCGAATTAACGCATGGAGTTCCGCGGGCTCGACATTGTTACTTACCGAGAAAAAGAGGTTGGTTTTGGTATCGAAAACGCCATAGGCTAAATCGCGGTCGCTGGCGATCACCGAGCTGTACGAGAAGGGATTAACCACCACAACATAGGGCCCCTTCTGCATATAATTCATGGCAAAGCCCGGATAAAACGGCGTGTCCCGGTAATAGTAAATCGCGACATCCGGCTTTTTGGTGTAATTAGCCGCCGGCATCCGCCAGCCGGTTTGCTGATGAACGGACGTTGAACAGATAAAGCGCTGGCCGTTAGCGTAGATCAGATCTTCCACATACAGCAGGCCGCGCACAATATGCAGTAAATAACGCTGGTGATCCGCTGAACACAACTCACCGCGATACTGGCTGGCTTTAGCCCGAGCCTGATCCGCTTCCCGGATGACCATTTCCGTTTTTTGCAGCGCCAGCTGCGAAAATGAGTGTAATTGATCAATGGTTTCGGCTTTAGCCCGCAGCTGGGCAAACCACAATGCCAGCACCACTGGCAATAAAATAACCAAACCTGTTCCGATGAGTCTTAGCGCCTTATGCGGCGCACTGTCACCCATTTACGCTTACATCCATGCGATATGCCTTAATTAAGGTAGCCCGAGTTATTAAACGCAGCAAAAGCTCATTTTTTGACTGGTGAATAAAGCGCCAAGTGTGATATAGTTCACACAAGTTGATGAAACAGAAATGGCGTTTCATCACTCTCTAGTACGCCAGTTGAGACCAGAGCGCTATGCCATCGTCAGTCGCGTCAGGTCGTCCATGGCTCCCGACTTTCTTTGAGGATAGGTTAATGGCTTCCATTACTACCAGTGTCGTATTATTGCGCTGGCCCCTGGTGAGCGCGGTACTGATGTTTCTCGCCAGCTCACTGAATATTCAGCTTCGCAAAAGCGATTACGCCGGTCTGGCGGTGATCTGCAGCTGCCTCGGCCTGGCCGCCGCCTGCTGGTTCGCCACCGGTTTGCTCGGTATCACCCTGCTTGATATGGCCAAAATCTGGGGCAATATCAAAGATGTGATGATTGAAGTCATGAGTCAGACGCCGCCAGAATGGCCAATGATGATGACCTGAGGTTAAAAAGCTTCCCGACGGGAAGCTTTTTCGTTTTCTGCAGCCCTTATTTCCCTAATTTCGCCATCATCTCCGGATGCATAAATTTATGGATCACCACCATAAAGAGCAGCGACGGGGCCAGCAAAATCAGCGCGGTAATCGACGAGACCTGATAGTTACCCGACATGCTGGCATTATAGAGCAGCAGCGGCAGCGTGGTGATATCCGGCGCCCCGACGAAGAAAGTGCCGGTAAACTCATCCAGCGACTCCAGAAAAACAAAGATGCTGGCGGCAACGATCCCCGGCGCCGCCTGCGGCAGCACGATGTGCCAGAAGGTATACACCGGCCCGGCGCCCAGGTTACGCGATGCCCGCGCCAGCAGCGGGTCGATGGCTGAAAACGCGGCCACACAGATCCACACCGAGTACATCAGACCGTGGACGCTATGCACCAGCACCACCCCTGCGATACTGCCGTTCAATCCCCACTGATAAAACAATCGGGCAACATTCATGTATACCGTCAGGTTAGGAAAGGCCTGCGGGATAAGAAATAGCAGCATGAACAGCATCCGTAATGGCATTTTCCGCCGGGAAAGCGCATAGCCGGCGGGTACGGAAATCAGCAAACAGACCCCCACCGATAACAGAGCGATCAGCACGCTGGTTAACAGCGAGCTGGAGACATCGCTGTATGGATTGAAAACCTGATACCAGTACTTCAGCCCCCACCGGCTGGGCAGCGAATGGGGAAAATACCAGCTTTCCGCTACGGTCCAGATCAACAGGTTCAGCAGCGGACCAAACATCGCCAGCAGCATACCCACGCCGATCATCAACGGTACCGACAGCACCGACATCATGGTCACCGTCGACAGCACCAGCGCCACGCCGATAGTCGGCAGGACCTGCGGCAGCATGATATCGAACAGGATCCGCGGCCGGGAGGCGCCAAGATTACGTGCAGCAAGGATCTGCGACGACTCCAGCGCCGCCATCGCCCCGCAGATCAGCAGCGTGGCAAAGGCCAGTTGCTTCCAGACAAAGGTGATCACTATCCCTTTCCATCCCAGCCAGGAGAGCGTCTCCAGCGGCGTGACCAGGTCGGCCGCCACCAGCGCATTGTTCATCAGGCCATTTTTGGCGAGAAAAGTGCGCATCATCTGGGCAACAACGATAAAAGGAATAAACAGCGGCAGGCGATACAAAAAACCCAGCAGACGCACAACGGGTCGGCAGGGTGACAGCGCAATCACTGCCGACAGGGTAATGGCGAGCAGCGCTAACAGCGCCACCGAGATCAGCACAATAAGCAGCGAAAAGAGCACATCGCTGGCGTAGAGCGCATAGACCTTGCGGAAGTGATCGAGGGTGAACGGCTGTCCCGGCGCGGTAAACGCCGAGACCAGCGAAAACCCCAGCGGATACAAAAACAGGATCGCGATCATCAGCGCCGCTGGGGCAACCAGCAGCAGATATTTTAATGAACTGGACATAATAAACCTGGCGTCAGCACAAGCAAGCGCCCGGGACGGCGGCCCGGGCTGGAAAAAGGTTTAATTAGCCACCTGGCTTTCGTAACCCTCTTTGATATCGTCAAAGTAGGGGGCGATCGGGAAGCTTTTGCCATACTTCGCCAGCGCTTCCGGCGAGATTTCGGCAAACAGCTTTTGCCAGGTCGCCGCATCCAGCTTCGGCTTCACCTGCCCGGCGTCGATGCCCGGATACCAGTTGAACTGCTTGACGATCCCCTGCGCCTGCACTTCCGGGCTGGTGGCCAGCGCGATAAAGTCGCGCGCCAGCTGCGGATTCGCCGCCTTCGCCGGGATGACGTAATACATCGGCTGGCCCGGCATGCCCGGCGCCAGTAAAGCAAGCTTGATCGACGGCGGCAGCTTGCCCTGATCTTTCCAGCTATAGAACATATCGACCCACACCGGGCCCATGGCGATTTCCCCCCGGCTCAGCATATCGAGCGTCCCGGCGTTGCCCGGGGTGAAAGTTACGTTTTTATTGAACGCCTTTAGCTTCTCATAGGCCTGCTGCCAGCCTTTTTCGACGCTTTTATCATAAGGCCCGGCGGAGAGACGCTGGGCGTCGGTCCCGTAGGCGTAGATCCAGCCCACCACAAAGCTGACGCCGGACATGCCGTTCTTGATGCCGTTATAGCCAAAAGCCTGCGGGTGTTTCTGCGTCCAGGCCACCAGCTCGTCATACGACGCCGGCGGGGTAGTGACCAGATCGCTGTTCCAGGCGATAGCGGTCTGGCTTAAGAACATCGGCATCACGTATCCGTCAACGTTAACGCCCAGCGCCTGGGTGGCGCTCGGCGAACTCACCATGCCGCCGGTCTGAATATCCTGACGGTATTTTTGCAGCAATCCCTTTGCCACCTGCTCACCGCCCGCCTTCTGGTGCACTACCGCGACGTCGATATCCCACTGCTGCGCGCCGCTCTCCTGCTGGGCCGTTAGCTTCTCGCTAATTTTATTCGACCCGGCGTCGCCGGGGCCGGTACCGATCACCCGCACCTTGACGCCGGGATGAGCGGCTTCAAATTTTGGCCCCAGCCAGGTTTTTACATAATCCACCATATTCTGATCGCCCGCGGTAGCGACGTTGAGAATGGTGTCGGCCTGTGCGCCAAGGCTCAGGAAGAGGGTCGTTACGATCGCTGCTTTCGTCTTAGTCAACATGGATTGTCCCCAGAATGAACACGCTGATATCACTGTGATAGTGGTAAAGGAAAAATATGCAGGGCCGGCGTTGGCACATGGAGCCGAACGCGGCTTTTTGTCGGCCAGCACTGCGCGGCATCCGCCAGCAGCAGGCGGTCATGGCAGCGCACGCTGTGACGATACAGATTGCCCAGAAACGCGCTTTGCTCCACCACGCCTTCCAGAGCCAGCCCCTCCTGCGGCGCAGGCTGCGTTAATTCAGCGAGCGCGGCATCGGCACTGCGAAAATAAATAACGTTGTCACCCTGCTGAGCGGCAGATAAACCGGATATTGCGGCAGCGGATAATTCACCGGAAATTATTTTATTATCGGCCCCCATAAAATCAGCGACGAAGGGCGTCGCGGGGCGTTGATATATTTCTTCCGGCGTGCCGGTTTGTTCAATACGCCCCTGATTTAATACCGCAATGCGGTCCGCCATCACTAAGGCTTCCTGTTGATCGTGGGTGACAATTAATGACGTGAACCCCAGTCTCTTTTGCAGAGATTTAATTTCATGGCGCACATTCAGGCGCACTTTGGCATCCAGATTAGATAACGGCTCATCCAACACCAGCACCTGGGGCTCTATGGCCAGGGCTCTCGCCAGCGCCACCCGCTGCCGCTGGCCGCCCGACAGTTCGGTCACTTTCACCTCGCCAAGCCCTTCGAGATTGACTATTCGCAGCAGCTCCGCCACCCGCCGCGCGATATCCGCCCCGCGCCATTTGCGCAGCTTCAGGCCATAGCCGATATTGCGCGCTACCGTCAGGTGCGGCCACAGGGCGTAGCTTTGAAATACCATGGTGATATTGCGCTGCTCCGGCGCAAGATGAGTGATCGTTCGGCTGGCAATAGCCACCTCGCCGCTTTGCACCGGAATAAAGCCGCAGAGGGCGTTCAGCAGCGTGGTTTTTCCGCATCCCGACGGGCCCAGTAGAGCAATCATCTCTCCCTGCTCTACCGCCAGATCGATATTATGTAAAACCACCTTATCGCCATAACTAATTTTAAGGCCGGAGATCTGTAAATAACTCATATTCGCTACCTGAAAGCGCTGCTGCGGCATTTTTTTTAGCAAGGTGAACACGTGTTCATTTGGCTGTAAAAAAAATGCAACGTTGACTCGACATGATGTGAGCCTACTTTGTCGGGTATTTATGACAATTTAATTAAGCGGCAAAAAATTTTGGCGAGGGTAAATGAAAATAGATGTGCTTGGCTGCGGGAGCGCCTTTTCCTGCACGCAAAATACCTCCGCGCTGCGGGTGATCGATGCGGACAACAAACAGTGGTTAATCGACTGCGGCCCCACCGTTCCCCGCGCGCTCTGGCAGCGCGGCGGCGAGGTCAACGATATCGACGCGATCTACTTCACCCACGTTCACCCGGACCACTGCACCGGCCTGACGGCGCTACTGAACCACTGGAAAAGTTATTCCCGTCAGAAGCCAGTCATTATCTACTGCCAGCCGGCGCAGCAGCCGGTGCTCATGCAGCTGGCCGCGCTGGCGAACTGGCCGCAGGCGGACCTTGGTTTCACCATCGACTGGCAGGAATGCCGCGAAGCCTGGACGTGGCAGGACTGGCAGATCCGCACTGCCCCCACCCAGCATGAGCTGAGTAATCGCGCCATCCGCATCACCATTGCCGGGCAGACGCTGTTTTACAGCGGCGATGGCCGACCGACCGCCGACTCGATAGCCCTGATGGCCGGCGCCGGGCTGGCGTTTCAGGAGTGCGCCTCGGTAGCAGCCCTGGACGATGACGCCTCGCATGGCGATTTCCCCTCCTGCCTGATGCTGTTCAGAACGCTGCAGCTCCCGGCGATGGGGCTCTATCACTGCGAGGATGCTTCTCTGTCGGCGCTAAAGCAGGCCTGTCAGCCGTGGCCGGGCTTATTCGTTTCCCGGGATGGACTCACCTTAACGCTGCCGCGTCCCACGCCCACTGACGAGACGTACCTCCTATGAACCCACGCAAACCCAGCGTCACCGCCCAGGATGTTGCCCGGCGAGCGGGCGTCTCCCGGGCAGTGGTGTCCCGGGCGTTGAGCAACAACGGCAGCATCTCTCCCGACGCCCGGGCGCGGGTACTGCGCGCCGCCGAAGAGCTGGGGTATCAGGTTAACTTCCTCGCCCAGGGGCTGAACCGCCAGCGCAGCCACTTAATCGGCGTGATCGTCTCGCGCATCAGCGATCCTTTTCGCAGTACCCTGCTTGATGCGCTGCTTAACGAGATCCAGCGCCAGGGCTTTCAGGCGCTGGTGAGCGAGATCCACAGCGAGCAGGATCTGGCGCAGACCTTGCGCCGTTTCGCTCAGTTTCGCGTCTCCGGCGTTATCGTCACCTCCGGCCAGCCGCCGGAGGCGCTGGTGAACGAGTGCGTCCAGCAGCATATTCCGGTCGTGGGCATTAATCGTCAGCCGACGATCCCCGGCGTGGATTACGTTTGTTCTGACAACGCCGCCGGCGCCGAACTGGCCGCCGACCAGCTGCTGCGCAGCGGCTGTCAGCGCTTTGGCTGGCTCAACCACCATCCTTCCACCTGGGCCGGCCGCATGCGCGGGGAAGCGTTCGGCCGGGCGCTGCAGACGCGCGGAGTGGACGTCGAACGCCACCTGGCGATCCTCGCCTGTCAGCAAGAAGGTTACGCGGGCGGGTTACAGGCTGCGGCGCTCGCCGACGAGGCGCTGGAGGGGATCTTTTGCGCCAACGCCCAGCTTGCCTGTGGCTTTCTCGATGGAATGCGCCAGCGCGGCAGAGAGGCTCCGGCGGATTTTCAGCTGATTGGTTTTGATAACACGCCGACGACCGCGCAATATAGCTATCAGCTCACCACGCTACATCAGGATGTGGCGGCGATCGCCCGCCAGGCGCTCGCCCGGCTTCTGGAGCGCGCCGCCGACCCTTCGCAACCTTCACGCACCACCTGGGTGGAGGTAACCTTAATTCACCGGCGCACGTCGCCCTTTGTTATCTGAGAGCAGGACTATGACGGAAGCACAACGAGAGTCATTATGCGCCTTGATTCGCCAGGCAGGCGCCCACGCCCAGGCGCTGCGCGATGCGGGATTACAGGTCGATAAAAAAGCGCGCCAGGACTTTGTGTCGCAGGCGGATCTCGCGGTAGAACAAGAGATTAAAGGCTGGCTGCAGGCCCACTTTCCCGAGGAGGGTTTCCTCGGCGAGGAGAGCGGTTTTGAAGGCGACGACCAGACCGTCTGGGTGCTGGATCCTGTCGATGGCACCACCAACTTTATCCTCGGCATGGATTACTGGTGCATCTCACTGGCGCGAGTGTGCCAGGGCGAGCTGTCGCTCGGCATCATTTACGCCCCCGATCGCGATGAATTTTTCTTCGCCGCCCGCGGCGAAGGCGCGTATCTCAACGGTCGGCGCCTGACGCTACGCGAGCCGGAGCCCGATGCGGTGGTGATCGGCATGGGGCGCTCCAGCCGGGCCCCGGCCAGCGACTACGCCCGGGCCATCGACACGCTGCTCGACGCCGGTCTGGAGTATCGCCGTTTTGGCGCGGGCGCCCTGATGCTGGCGCATGTCGCCGCCGGTCAGCTCCACGCCTATTATGAAGCGCATATGAACAGCTGGGATGCGCTGGCAGGCATGCTATTGATTGAGGAGGCGGGCGGAACGTGCAATGCGTTTCTCGCCAATCGTAATTTTTCCCACTGCGCCTCGTCGTACACCGTAATATTATAGATTTTTAATGAATGATACTGGTCATTAATTAAAACTCTCGAGGAATAGAGTCTTATCGACTCACCGGGCAACAGGATTACATCAGCCTCGTACCACATGATAAATTTCAAGAAACGCAGACTGGATATAGCCGAGAAGGCGATACCAGATTGCGGGCAGATCAGGGTATTAAGAATAGTCCATTTCATATTCCTTCCTTATAAAGATGCTACAAATTATTACAATATATAGTGATAGCATTCATTGTTATAAATCGCAAGCGCCCCTGGCAATTATGTGATTTAAGACAATTCCTAACGACATACTCCATTATTAGTAACGTTTCATTTCCCTCTCTAAATTTATGGTTAGGCCTGATGAAAAACAGCCAAATTACCCTTAAAAAAGAAAATATAATAAAAAATAAGATAATATAAACTTAATTTACAATACGTCTTAGTCCCTCTGGATGAGGCCTCAGTCATTGGTATTAGATGATGCAGCACTGAGTATTACCCGCGGTTTGGCAAGAAGAGAGGA
>PPYF01172035.1_pt1 | contig 18294 bp, 22 predicted proteins | sample 1559871 | NCBI WGS metagenome assembly PPYF01 (sample SAMN08240021, study PRJNA423297) | Human gut metagenome, whole genome shotgun sequencing project. | reverse complement strand
CCCAATCTTAGAGAGAAAAGTTATACTTGTCCACATTGTGGGGCTAATGCTGGTATGGAAATGCAAAGATGTAATTTGGTAAAACGGAATAGTTATTATCTTTTTGATTATACAATGCATGCTCCAACAGATGACAAATACAGATTGTCAATAGTGACGTGCCGAGCATGTGATAAACTGCAGATATGGCTTGATGATACAATGATTTTTCCTAAGATGAATAATATTCCTGAACCGAATGAATCGATGTCCGATGATATAAAAGGGATATATAAAGAGGCAGCAAATGTGTTCGAGTATTCACCTAGAGCATCTGCTGCATTGCTAAGATTGGCTGTACAGAAGTTATGTAAGGAATTGGGAGAAAAGGGGAATAACATTGATAATGATATTGGTGAGTTAGTAAAAAAAGGTTTGCCAGAGCAGATACAAATGGCATTAGATTCTGTTAGGGTAATAGGAAATAATGCCGTACACCCTGGAAGTATAGATTTGAATGATAATAAAGAAGATGCTAAGATGTTATTTAGCGTTTTAAATTTTATTATAGATAGAATGATAAGGGAGCCAAAAGAGGTAGAGGAATTATATGGAACATTACCAAAGAATTCATTGGCACACATTGAAAAAAGAGATAATAAATGATTTTTAAGAGCCGCCTTTGTGTGGCTCTTTTCTATTACCCAATTCCCGGCACCTGAAACTCAGGGTGTCCGGGGCCTCCTTGATGGAATATATTACCAGATGCACAGCCATGAGGATGTCATATAATTATGACTAAGATAGGGGGAAAGCATATGAAAATTAGAACGGGAGACACAGATATACCAGTACATTGTTGATTACATGCAGGAGCATATGTATGCACCGACCATACGGGAGATATGCAAAGCGGTTGGACTAAGCTCTACTGCATCTGTTGCGTTTTACATGGAGCACCTGGCAGGAAAGGGATTGATAGAGATAGGACAAGATGCGCCCAGGAAAATACGACTGGTCGGGTACAGTATCGTGCCTAATAGTATGATAGAGGAACTGAATAGATTAAGAGCGGAAAGAGAGGTATCTGAGTAATCAGGTGCCTTTTTATATATCATGAAGGAGGACAAGAACATGGGAGAGAAATGGGAGAAACCATTATTAGGAGTTAAACCGGCGCGGCTTGTTATCGCTGACAGGAACCTGGACCTTACTAAAGCAATACACGAACGTACCATGCAGGAGAAGATAACTGCTGCGGATTACCGGTTAATGGCCTTATGGGCATCGGAAATAACACTGAACTGCAATATGATGTTGGCATTGGATAAAACAGTGAAGATGATGGGAGAATAGCGTAGCATAAAGCGAGTAAAGGAGGTAAGCCTGATGGCGAAAGGGAAATTTGAATACTGGTTAACATCGGAAGGCTTGCTGAAATTGGAAGCTTGGGCGCGAGACGGTTTAATAGATGAGCAGATAGCAGAGAATGCCGGAATTACCCCATCAACGTTATATGAGTGGAAAAAGAAGTATCCGGACATATCGGAGGCCCTAAAAAAGGGAAAAGAGGTTGTTGACATCCAGGTTGAGAATGCACTGCTTAAGAGAGCACTTGGATATTCATACAAGGAAACCAAGACAGAGGAAACGGCCGATGGAGATAAGGTCACAGTCACGGTCAAGGAGGTTGTACCAGATACCACTGCACAGATATTCTGGCTTAAGAACCGGAGGCCAGATAAGTGGAGGGATAAGCAGGACATTGAGCACAGCGGACAGATAGGAGGGGTGATGATAATTGACGACATCCCAAAGCCAGACACAAGTTAGATTATCTGACCTGATTGCACCTTCCTTCTATGACCTCCACCGGGATATTGCAGCGCATCGGCATACGCATTATAAACTTGCTGGTGGTCGTGGCTCCACAAAATCGTCGTTCATCAGCCTTGAAATCCCTTTGGGGATGATGCAGGACCCGCAGGCCAATGCCATTGCAATGCGTAAGGTAGGGCGGTTCCTGGAAGAATCTGTGTTCCAACAGCTTATATGGGCAATCAATGCGCTTGGTGTGGCAGATAAATGGAAAATCCGATATTCGCCACTGAGCCTGACATACATACCGTTTGGAAATAAGATAATCTTCCGTGGTGCGGATGACCCGCAAAAGATTAAATCTGTAAAGCTGGCAAATGGGTACTTTAAGTATATCTGGTTTGAGGAGCGAGCAGAGTTTGATGGAGACGCAGAAGAACGTACCATACTTCAGTCATTGATGCGTGGCGGTCCGAAATACTATGTTTTCTATTCGTGGAATCCCCCAAAGTCTATGAATAACTGGGTGAACCAGGATGTCCTTCAAAGTCGTGAAAATACGATTGTCCACCACAGTGATTATAGGACAGTGCCGGCGGAGTGGCTGGGGGAAGATTTCTTTTTAGAAGCTGAAGGCCTGAAGGAGACCAAACCTAAAGCATATGAACATGAATATCTGGGGATTGCTACAGGAACCGGAGGCCAGGTATTTGAGAATGTGACAGTCAGGCCCATCACAGAGGAAGAAATGGCGCGGTTCGACCGGATTTATCAGGGGCTGGATTTTGGTTTCGGCGCTGACCCGGCAGCATATGAAAAAATGCATTATGACAGGACGCGAAAGCGTCTTTTTCTATTTGGTGAAGTGTACGGAACCCGGATGGGGAATACCAGGCTGGCTGGTAAGATTAAAAAATATAATCAGCTTAATAAAGTGGTAACAGCGGACAGCGAGGACCCCAGGGCAATTGATGCATTGAATGAATTGGGACTACGGGTAGTAGGAGCAAGGAAGGGACCGGGCTCCGTGGACTTCGGCATGGAGTTCCTGGCTGATGAGGTGAACGAAATTATCATTGACCAACAACGCTGCCCGAATGCGGCTAGGGAGTTCACCGGGTATGAACTGGAGCAGGATAAGAATGGAAACTTTAAAGGCAGCTATCCAGACAAGGATAACCATACAATTGATGCGGTGCGGTATGCACTGGAAGATGTAATGACAAACAAGAGGGCAAAGATAAGAAAGAAGTCCGATTACGGATTGCATTAAGGAGGTGATTGACATATATACCTATACAATACCAAGGGATTCCTGGGATGAACTTAATCCGTGCAAGCAGGCAATATGTACGCTGATTAAAAAGCACCAGAAGGAGGTCCATAGGCTCAGAAAGCTGAAACGATACTATGAAGGGCAGCATAAGATACTGGGGGAGAAGCGGAAAACAAAGCTGGTCTGTAACCATGCGAAGGATATTTCTGATACCGCCAGCTCTTATTTTATTGGCAACCCTGTAAGTTACAAAAGCCAGCAGGACATAAAACCGTTAATGGATGCGTTTGAGTTTGCTGGTGCCGATGAGGCGGACGGTGATAATGGCCTTGACCTATCCATTTATGGACGGTGCTATGAATATGTGTATCCAGAAGAAGGTGGTACTGACCTGACAATCAAGACGCTGGAGCCTGAAAACACATTTGTGGTCTATGATGACACCATAGAGCAGAAGGAACTATTTGCAGTCTATTATTATGCGAGGAAGGATGATAGTGATAGACATCAGACGGTGTATGTTGCAACAGTGCTAACCAGGCATTATAAATATGTGCTGGATATCCGCGATATTGAGGGACCTCAGGCCCTTCTGGAGGAACCAGAACCGCATTATTTTGACGAGGTACCCGTAATCGAATATAGGAATAATAAGCTTGCGATAGGCGACTTTGAATTGCAAATACCTTTGATAGATGCATACAACGCACTGATGAGTGACCGTATCACCGACAAGGAGCAGTTTATAGATTCTATCCTGGCCCTCTATGGTGCCCTGCTTGGGGATGAGGATACGAAGGATGCTGACGGAAAAACCGCAGCACAACGGCTTAAGGATGATAAGCTACTGGAACTGCCTAAGGATGCAAAAGCAGAATATTTGACTCGGACGTTTGATGAGACAGGTGTGGAGATATTAAAAAAAGCGGTCGAGCAGGATATACATAAATTTTCCCACATCCCCTGTATGACGGATGAGTCCTTTGGTGGGAATGTGTCTGGGGTAGCAATGGAGTTTAAGCTGCTTGGCATGGAAAACATTACCAAGATTAAAACACGTTATTACAAAAAGGGGCTACGTAAGCGGATGCGACTATTTTCTGGATGGTTGAATAAGAGCAGGGCAATAAACATTGACATATCCGGTATAATCCCGACATTTACCCGTGCACTGCCTAAAAACCTACTGGAAATCAGTCAGATTATTTCTAATTTATGGGGTAAGATAAGCAAGAGGACTCTATTGTCACAGGTACCATTTGTGGATGATGTAGAGGCGGAGGTTAAGGCAGTGGAAAAGGAAGCCGAAGAAGCACTTAAACAGCAGCAGGCCATGTTTGGTATAGGGACCAATACTCCACCACCCGATGATGGGAAGGAGACAGTGAAGGAGAAGAAAACCGGTGATGTAGATGAGTAGCAGTTTGCCTTATTGGGAGCGCCGTAAGGCCCGGCAGATGTTTGAGTATATGCAATCAGCCGAAGATACCGCAGACGATATCGCAAAGTTGTATCAAAAAGCATCCGGGTATATCAGCCATGAGCTGGATAAAATATTTGAGCGGTACAAGCGTAAGCATCACTTGACAGACGCGGAGGCATATAGACTGCTAAATGACTTAAAGGACAAGACATCGTTGGATGAGCTGAAACAGGCATTAAGGGCGCCTGGAAGGGGGCAGACGGCAGCGGACATCCTTGCAGAACTGGAAAGCCCAGCATTCCAGGCACGGCTTGAACGACTCCAGCAGCTCCAGAACCAGATTGACATTACCATGCAGCAGATTTATAAGCAGGAAAAGGTTAGGAGCACCAGCCATTATGTGGACCTTGCAAACGAGGCATATTATAAAAGTATCTTTGATATCCAGCAACGGACGGGGCTGGGTTTTTCTTTTGCCGCTATTGACCCAAAGGCTATTGATAAGGTGATAAACAGCAAATGGTCCGGTGCAAATTACTCAGACCGAATTTGGCATAATACCAGAGCGCTTGCACAGGACTTAAAACAGGAGCTACTCATCAATATGGTGACAGGTCGGACTGACAGCGAGGTGGCCGACACCATAGCCAATAAGTATGCCCAGGGAGCCAGCAATGCACGCAGACTGGTGCGGACTGAATCATGTAATCTGGCAAACCAGATGGAGATGCAGTCATATGAAGAGTGCGGGATTGAGACATATATTTATGTGGCAACACTGGACCTTAAGACGTCAACCGTGTGCCGGGGATTAGACGGTAAACGGTTTAATGTGTCTGAGCAGCAGCCAGGACTTAATTGCCCTCCCATGCATCCATGGTGCCGGTCCACAACTATCTGTGATATCTCAAATGCGGAATTATCCCAGATGCGGCGCAGGGCCAGAAATCCGGTTACTGGAAAGAATGAGGAAATACCGGCCAGTATGACTTATGAACAGTGGTATGCGAAATATGTAAAGGGAAGAAAAGAAGCAGAAGAGAAGGAGAAGCAGATGAAGCGAAGAAAAAAGAAAGGTTAGGTGGTCAGCACTCCCTCTGGGCAGCGGGGTGAAACTGCCTATGGAAACATATAGCTGAGATAGAAGCACGCAGGTGACACCTGGGTGTTATTTTTATGCAACGGCCTGGGCGCATGAACAGGCTGGGGCGGAAAGGATAGAGATTATGAGAACAAGAGAACCAATGTATCAGAAAATGAACTTACAGCTTTTTGCAGAACCGGGGCCAGACCCCGCACCAACACCTGAGCCAGACCCAAAGCCGGAGCCGGGACCAGACCCAGCCCCACAGAGTTTTGATGATATCCTAAAAAACAGGGATTATCAGGCCGAGTTTGACCGCAGGGTGCAGAAGGGGATTGATACTGCCCTTGCAAAGGCACAGGAGAAATGGCAGGCGCTTACTGATGATAAGCTGTCAGAGGCCGAGAAACTTGCAAAGATGACAAAGGAGGAGAAAGCACAGTACCTTTCCCAGAAGCAGGAGAGGGCATTGGCAGCCCGTGAGGCAGACATCACGCGCCGGGAACTGATGGCGGAAGCCAAGAATACCCTGGCTGAAAAGAAGCTTCCTGTGGGGCTTGCAGAAGTGCTTAATTACACGAATGCGGAGTCATGCAACAAGTCAATTGACGCAGTAGAGAAAGCCTTCCAAGAGGCTGTACAGGCTGCTGTGGACGAGAAACTTAAAGGTGGACCTGCGCCGAAGAAAGCACCGTCAGGCGGGGGTGATGACCTTGCTAAACAGGTGGAATCACTGATGATGGGAATTTAAGAAAGGATGGTAAAAGAATATGCCAATTAACACATTAGCAACTGCAACACTTTTTCAGAATACTTTGGATAAGGTGGCAATCCGGGAGGCTGTTACAGGCTGGATGGATGCAAATGCCGGACAGGTCATTTACAATGGAGGCGCTGAGGTGAAAATCCCGAAGATGTCCGTCCAGGGCCTGGGGGACTACGACCGGGACAACGGATACCAGCAGGGTGGCGTTACTTTGGAATACGAAACCATGAAGATGACACAGGACAGAGGCCGCAAGTTCCAGCTTGACCCAATCGACATTAACGAAAACAACTTCGTGACCACTGCGGCGGCTGTCATGGGAGAATTCCAGCGCGTTTTCGTGGTGCCCGAGATTGACGCCTACCGTATCAGTAAAATTGCAACAGAGACAATTGCGGCCAAGAAGGCTGGCATGGTGTCTTATGGTTATACACCGGGAGCCACCGGAACATCGGCCCTTCGGAAAATCAAAGAGGGAATTAAAGCAGTTCGTGAACAGTACAATGGGCCTCTTGTGATTCATGCGACACCTGACCTGATTATGGAGTTGGAGATGGAGCTGTCTGGCAAGATTAGTAGCACTACATTTTCAAAAGGCGGAATCAATACCGCAGTTCCCGCGGTGGATGATGTACCGATTCTTTCCACACCCTCCAACCGCATGTATACAGTGATTACACTCTATGATGGTAAGACTACAGGCCAGGAGAAAGGCGGCTACATCAAGGGGACAACGGCAAAAGATATTAACTTTTTTATCTGCCCGCGCACAACACCCATTGCAGTCACTAAGCAGGATATCATGCGTATCTTTGACCCGACAGTCAACCAGAAACTGAATGCATGGCAGATGGATTACCGGAGATTCCACGATATCTGGGTGCTGGACAATAAGCTGGACAGCATCTATTTGAATATCAAAGATGCAGCGCCATCAGCATAAGGAGGTAGCAGATGAGATTGATTAAGGATAATGTGGAGCGGGTTGCAGACGGTGCCCAGGCAGACAAGCTGAAAGTCTTGGGGTTTAAGGAAATTGGAAATTCAGCAGCAGAATCAATAGGGCCTGAGGATAAATCTCTTGATAAAATGTCCTCCAATCAGTTAAAGGCCCTGGCGAAAGAAAAGGGCATTGAAGGAGCGGATTCTCTTACAAAGGCGGAATTACTGGCTGTTCTTAAGGATGTGAGTTCCGATGACTGATATCGAAAAATTGAAAAAGCTGACAGGGGAGAGTGATGATATATTGCTCTCCCTTTTGCTGGAGGAGGCCACAGCCTTTGTGCTGTCCTATACAGGCCGTACAAAGATTGTGACAGGTCTGGAAAAGGCAGTACGTGACCTGGCCGTGATTGCTCTAAACCGTATGGGTACAGAGGGCGAGGCCAGCCGGAGCGGCGGCGGAGAATCATATAGTTTTGATAATGCCCCAAAGCACATCTATGACACGCTGGACAGGTATAGGCTGGCAAGGATAGGAGGCAAGACGTATGAGGCTAAGACGGAGCAGGCTGGGAACGTACCATCACCGGGAGGCAATACCTAAAAAGGATAGCGAGGGTAGCTCATATTTGGAATATGGCCCAGCAGTATCCTTTAAGGCCGAGGAGTGGCCGGCAGGCGGGAAGGTACAGGCAGAGATGTATGGGCAGCGGTTGCCAAATATCCGCAACCTGAGAATCCAGGGGACCTATAAGGAAGTACCGGGAACAGGTAAGGTAAGCTATGCAGTCAAGGACGGCCCGGTCATCACGGCCAATGATGGGATATGCTTATGTGTTGACGGTGCCGTGGCGCCGGATTACAAGGTGGTTGCTATATATCCATATCGTTTCCTGGTTCTGGAGGTGGAAAAACTGTGATTGATGGACGAAAGGAGCTGGAACAGAAATTTGCGGCCCTGGAAGAGGTCTGCGACCAGCAGATGGAGCAATTGGTAGGACAGCAGGCTAAACGCATACAGGCAGAAGCAAAACTTCTGTGTCCTGTCCGGCAGGGTGAATTAAGAAACAGTATCAAGTCCATGACTGAGCGTATGGATGACCGGGTTATTGGGAATGTGTATACCAACAAAGCATATGCCATGTATGTTGAGATGGGAACCGGGCCAAAGGGGGCCGCAAACCATGCCGGGATATCCCCTGTAGCCAGTCCGGCCTATACCATGTCTCCCTGGTGGATACATGAAAGCCAGGTTGACAAAGAAGCCGCGGAAGAATATCACTGGTTTTACCTGGATACACCAGATGGCCGGTTTTACCAGTGTACAGGGCAGCCAGCGCAGCCTTTTATGTATCCTGCCCTGAAAAACAATGAGGACAAGGTGGTTGAAAGGATGGAAAAGGCCCTGAAACGCGAATTAAGAAAGGTGTGTAAGTAATGATTAATGTTAAGGACGAGGTGTATGCAGCTCTCCTCACTGTTACAAATAACGTAACTGACTGTTATCCTAAAGACTGGGAGAAGGATTTATCCATTCAGTATATGGAAGAAGATAACAAGGTTGTAGAGTATACAGATATGAGGGAGCAGAAGGCCTATATCAGATATCGGATAGATATATGGCACAGAAAAAGTACAACTGCTGCAGCTGTTGCTGTGGATGCTGCAATTGAAAAGCTGGGCCTATTGCGTACAGGATGCCAAGATGTGGATGACCCAAGTGGAAGAAAGCACAAACAGATGAGATATGAAATGGTGATTGATGTAAATACCAAAGAGGTCTATCACGACATATAAGAAAGGAGAATTGGATGTTAGCTAATGGCACGAAATTGGGATATAAGAAGTCAGGAGGCTCTACATTTACAGACCTTCCAGGGCTTAAAGAAATCCCGGAAATGGGTATTGAACCAGAAAAGGTAGAGAATACTTGTCTGACTGACAAAAATAAGCAATACGAGAATGGTATTGGTGATGCCGGTGATATTACATACAAATTTAAGTATGATAATTCCAAAGCCGATTGCCCATATCGTATCATGAGGGCGGCACAGGATGCGGGAGAGGTATTGTCATTCCAGGAAACGCTGATTGATGGCACTAAAACAGAATTTGACGGACAGGTATCCGTAAAAAGAACTGGCGGCGGAGTAAATGGTGTGATTGAATTTAACCTTGCTATATCATTACAGAGCGATTTGACCGTGACGGACCCTGAATAATAAGGAGGATAATGGAATATGGGACAGTTTGGAATGGACGAAGAAAACGAGGCCGAGAAAAAGGTTGAAACAGTTGATGAACTTAAGAACAGAAGAAAGGCTTTTGCATATTGGACTGTTGGTGGAGAAGATTACAAACTTAAGCTTACCACCCAGCAGATTTGTAAATTGGAAGAAAAATTCCGATGTAATCTGGTGACGTTGATTATGCAGAGTGGTGGCTTGCCACAGTTGGGAATCATGCTAACAGTGATTCAGGCAGCCATGACGCCCTGGAAACACGGCGTTAAATATAAGGATGTACAGGCCTTGTATGACCAATATGCAGATGAGGGCGGAACCCAGATGGACCTCATGGTTGATGTTATCATGGAGATTATGTTGGTGAGCGGTTTTTTTACGGAGAACCAGAGGGAGAGTGTGATAGACAAGAGGGAGGACCTCAAGGACGAGATGTAACCATATCCGACCTCGTTTATGGGTTATACCCTCTTGCTTTGAATTGTGGCATAAGGCCGGATGAATTCTGGGGATATTCCTTGGGTGAAATCCGCGACCTTATGGGCTCATATGCGAGGAGGGAGCAGAGGAGGGTTAAGGAGCAGATTACCTCCCGCTTCCAATTATCTGACCTTATAGGGCTACACATGCAGAAGCTTTTTGACAACAAGAATGAGATTAAGCTTCCAAATGTATGGGATATATACCCGGACTTGTTCGCCGAAGAACAGGAAGCTTATGAGGAGCGACAGAGAGCCGAAGCATTGGAACAGGCAAAGATATCCAGACGAGAATATGCCGCAAGGTTCAACGAGATGCGCAGGCAGCGCGGCCTAATTTAAAATATGGAACAGAAAGGCGGTGAGGATAACGGACGGTAGTGGAATTACCCTTGAAAAGCTTAAGGTCATCATTGAGGCATACACGAAGCCATACCAGGAGCAGATGGAAAAGGTACAGGCTAAAACGGCACAGGTAACAAATCGAATAGAGCGGCAGACTGCCAGAATAGCAAACGCCTGGAAACGGGTAGGAGCTATTCTGGCATCGGTACTGAGCATTGCGGCTATTGTAGCATTTGGAAAATCATGTATTGACCTGGGAAGCAATTTGACGGAGGTGCAGAACGTTGTTGACGTCACCTTCGGCGCCATGTCCGGCAGGGTGGATGCATTTGCAAAAGATGCAGCAAAAGCATTCGGCCTGTCGGAGACAATGGCGAAGAAGTATATGGGTACATACGGCGCTATGGCTAAGTCATTCGGTATAACAGGAAAGGCCGGATACGATATGTCAGCAGCCATAACGGGCCTTACAGGTGATGTGGCATCATTCTATAATCTCTCTCAGGATGAAGCCTACACGAAGCTTAAGAGCATATTCACAGGAGAGACAGAAAGTCTTAAAGACCTTGGCGTTGTCATGACCCAGACAGCCCTGGACCAATACGCTCTTAATAACGGATTTGGAAAAACAACAGCAAAGATGACTGAGCAAGAAAAGGTCATGTTGCGGTATCAGTTTGTTATGTCTCAGCTTTCGGATGCATCAGGAGACTTTGCCAGGACAAGCAACTCCTGGGCCAACCAGGTACGCATCTTGCAGCTACAGTTTGAGGCCCTGAGAGCAACAATAGGCCAGGGCCTTATCAATGCCTTTACGCCCGTAATCCAGGTTATTAATACTATTCTTGCAAAGCTGCAGACGTTAGCTGAGTACTTCCGGGCTTTTACGGTTGCTGTATTTGGTGATGCAGCAGGCGGGAGTGGAAGCGTGGCAGATTCCATGGATTCTGCAGCCGGCTCTGCTGGAGACATTGCGGATAATATGGGGAGCGCGGCAAACTCAGCGAAGGAAATGAATCGCCAGCTTGCCAAGTTTGATGAGCTTAATAATCTAAGTTCTAACCGTAATTCTGGTGGTGCTGGTGGCGGAGGCGGTGGAGGCATCCTGGGTGACCTGGACCTTGGTATGGATAATGTGCAGGCCGAGGCAGATAAGATATCCAATAAAATAATTGATGCCTTTAAGGTGGGGGATTATTATTCCGTTGGCGCTTATATTGGCGCCGCCATCACAGATGCATTGCGGAAAATCAATTGGAATGATGCGTATGAATCTGCAAGAAATTTCGGACATGGTTTTGCGCAGTTTCTCAATGGCCTTATATCTCCAGAGCTATTCTGGGAAGTGGGACATTCCATTGGTGGAGCACTCAACACGGCCTTGTATGCAGCACTGGAATTTGGAAAAGAGTTTGATTGGTCCAACTTTGGATTATCCATAGCAGCGGGAATAAACGGATTTTTCTCGACCTTTGATTTTTCTGCCCTTGGAAGTGCCGCCTCTGTATTTGCGATAGGGTTGTTGGATACCATAGCAACAGCCCTGGAAAATACAGACTGGTTTATGGTGGGACAGAAAATAGGGGAATTTTTCGCGGCATTGGACTGGGATACTATTCTTGCAATAACGGGGCGGCTTATAATTGCAGCTATTAGTGCAGCCATTTCAACGTATGCGGGGCTTTTGGATGCAGCTCCTATAGAGGCAGCTATTATTGCTGCTGTTGCGGGGTTCAAGTTTGTAGGAATTGGAAAAGCATTGGGAACTGCTTTGAAGTCTGCACTATTTGGTGGCATAACCCTTGAAGGGTTAAAGTTACTGTTTTCAGGTTATACAATCGGTTTTGTAGGCGGGCCGGTTTTTGATGTTATTGGAAATGAAATCATTGATAAGGTAGATGCGTTTATAGAAGAGAATTTTGGAGAGAGTGTCCTTTATGCAATGGGGGAAGGACTTTTAATTACTGTCAGTGCAGGTGTTGGCACTATGTTTGGTGGTCCTATAGGTGCTTTGATTGGCGGTATAATAGGTCTTATATTAGATGGAATACGTGGCGGTGATTGGGCCACTAAATTCTGGAAAGGAATTGGTGATACACTCTTTAACTGGAGCTTTTCAAAATCTCTGCTTGGGACTGCTAAAGGATTTTTTGAGAAAGCTTTTTCTTCAGATAATTTTATCGACTTTGGTGCTAACATTGTTGCCGGAATAGCATCAGGACTGACGGCTGGGTTTTTATTTTTAGTTGAGCCTATTGCTGATTTGTTTACATGGATAGTTAATCAGATATGTGATATATTTGGCATTCATTCACCAGCAAAGGAGATGGAGCCCTATGGGCAATATATCCTGGAAGGTATTGTTGAAGGGTTCAGAGCTACATTTGGAGAATGGACAGAATCACTTAATGAATGGTATAACCAGCATATCACTCCATGGTTTACAATACAGAAATGGAGTGATTTATATAATACTATTAAAATCAGCCTTAAAACAAAGTGGGACGAAACTGTACTGCAATGGAAAACAGATATTCAAAACTGGTGGAATCAACATGTCACAAAGTGGTTTACTAAGGAGAAGTGGACATCCGGCCTTAATGGAATAAAGGAAGGATTTAATGCAGCATTTAATGCTGCGGTAGATGCAGCCAAACAGATATGGAATGATTTTGCCGAATGGTTAAATGAGAAGCTTACATTTACGATTGACCCAATTACAGTGATGGGCAAGACGGTATATGAAGGCGGAGAGATTAGTCTCGGAAAGATACCTACATTTGCAAGTGGAGGTTTCCCTGACAGAGGACAGCTTTTCATTGCCAGCGAATCGGGTCCGGAAATGGTTGGGCGGATTGGCAGAAGAACTGCAGTAGCCAATAAAGACCAAATTACGGATGGTATTGCAACAGCGGTGTATGAAGCAAATGCGGAACAGAACCAATTATTACGCGAACAGAATAATCTTTTACGGGCTATTCTTGCAAAACCAGTAGTGAATAAAGACGATGTGGTTGACCTATGGAAAGCGGGTGCATCTGATTATAGGAAGCAAACCGGAAAACAATTGGGATTAACATAATTATTTACATCCCCCTTCTTTTTTGATATAATACATCATAATAAAGAAGGGGGAATTTATTGTGTCATTAGTTAAATGCCCAGAATGCGAAAAGAAAATTAGCGATAAGGCCGTGAAGTGTCCCGGATGTGGATATCCACTTAATGTAAAGCAGGATGAAAGAAATATATTATCTGATAAAAAGGATAAAATAAAGTTAGTAAAAGGATTAAATGTTGCTTTGGGAACAATAGGAATACTTATGCTGATTGGGGTTCTGAGTAGCCAAGGCGGAATAAATGGGAATAAGAATGCCACAATCGTGTCATGGGGTATTCTTGTGGCAGTAATAATAGGATTGCTTGCAATAAAACTGAGGAATAAGGTGTTGGCTTTCTGTATGGTTGTTCCGTATGCTATAGCATTAATGGTATGTCTTGATTCGATAAAAATTAGTCCAGCATATTTGCTTATGGAAGTCTTTATAGGAGTAAATGCCTTGCTTACTTTGGGATACATGAAGAAAAACAACATTATTTAACGATTTATAGCACCTGGGGAACCGGGTGCTTTTATTATGCCAAGAAAGAGGTGGTGCATATGGCTGCGGCGGACTATAAAGGTTGGCTGCTTGAAATTGAAGGAACGAAACTTCCAATGAAATATATAGCGCACAACTCATATGGGGCAAGCCCAGACCAGAAACAGGATGAGGATAGCTACCAGGATGGATATGGAGAGCTGCACCGGAATGTATTGCCGCATACCAGAACGAAGATTGAATGGAATACACCTAATATGGTTCATTTGACAGATTTGGATGAGCTGTTGGGATTTTTTCCAGATAAAGACAAAATACAGGTCAGATACTGGAATGATAAAAGGTTAGGGTATTATACAGGGGAGTTTTATTATCCTACAATACAGTTTAACTATTATGACTCCTCTGATAATGATATACGCTATAATTCCATCAGATTAGCGTTGATTGAGTATTAAGGAGGTGGCAAGGTGCTGGACGTACCAGAGATAATTAAACAGCGGTGCCGGGGGGACAACAACAGGGCGGAGACAGTGAGACATTTGGAACTGTCTTTTTTTAATGGCGGTATTGATACACTGTATCCAGCAAATGACCTGTACCCAGCCGATAACCTGTATCCATCCGACGCAGGGACGCCGTGGTTGACCATCCCGATGTCGCAGATTTGTGCGGAGACATTGAACCTAACCGAAAGCCTGTCATCCGGGAGTAACATTGTCTGGGGAAGCTGCGAGGCGGCTAAGTTTGTGGTTACAGTAGCCGATGTAGATGAGGAGATTGAGGGCCGGGAGTTTACTGCCACGCTGCGTATAGGTGATTATAAGATGGCCTATGGTATCTATGTAGTTGATAGCGTAGTACGGCAGGCTGACCGCAGAAAGCATAAAATCATGGCCTATGACCGGATGATTAAGTTTGATGTGGATGTGTCAGACTGGTACCATGCAATGTACCCCACAGACGATACCACGCATACCATCCAGGAGCTGCGGGACAGTCTATGCGAGCACATAGGAGTACCACAGCAGCAGACAGTGCTAATCAATGACGAGATGGTGGTCGGCAAGACTATCAGCCCTGAATCTTTGTGCGGCCGAGATGTGCTTAAGGCTATCTGTGAGATTAATGGTGTGTTCGGCCACTTTGACCGCACTGGCATGTTGACGTATATCAGCCTGCAGGATACCGGCCTGTATCCGTCTGATACCCTGTATCCTGGAAACGACCTGTATCCGCAGTCCGGATGGGCGGCCGCAGAGGAACTGGAGTATTACAAAACCATCACTTACGAGGATTATCTGATAGATGGGATAGACCGGGTACAGGTGCGGCAGGAAGATGGAGACATCGGCGCCGTGGTCGGTTCCGGCAGCAATGCCTATGTGGTAGAAGGAAACTTTTTGGCCTATGGCCTGGGGAGTGCTGACCTTACCAAATTGGCTTGGTCCATATATGATTCCATTGCTGGCAAGACATACCGGCCGGCTAAGATAGTATCCTACGCAATGCCCTGGATAGAGGTGGGAGACGGCCTGCGGGCAATCACTACGGACACGGAGATAGCTACATTTGTGCTTACCCGGACCATGAGTGGCATACAGGCCATGATGGATACCGTGGAGGCTAAGGGGACCAAGACACAGGGACAAAGCTTTGGTGTTGAGAATGAAATCATCCAATTGAAAGGCAAGACAGCCGTTATAGTGCGTAACGTGGACGAGGTATCAGCTACGGTGACGGACCTTGAGAAGCATACCACGGCCCAATTAAAGGTAGTGTCTGACCAGATAACCGCAGAAGTTAAGCGGGCCACGGACCAGGAAGTAGAGCTGGCGGCTGCTATAAGTGTGGCCGCAGACAAGATAGATTTAAAAGTGAGTAAGGGAGATGTGTGTACCCAAATCACTGCCGAATCATCCAATGGAGGGCAGATTATCCTGAATGCTCCGGGTGCACTCATAATCAATGCTGGAAATACAAAACTGGATGCCGGCGGCCATATGGAACTGACTGGGGCCACTTTCCACGGGTGCATCAATACTGGTTCTATGGGTGCAGATGTAATAAACGCCAATCATGTAGAGACTGACCGTCTGAATTGTGATGGAAGTATGACCGTAAATGGAAGCGCCACATTGAATGGCATAACCTATGCAAATCGGATAAGCTGTTATTCTATTTACAGCGAATTAGCAGGGTCCACATGGTCGGATAAACGCTTGAAGAAGGGAATACGTGACATAGCACTGGAAGATGCCAGAAGTCTTATAATGGGGTTAAAAGGTGTCACCTATAAGACCAAGCGTAGTGGTATGGATGCAATGGGCTTTGTGGCGCAGGATGTTGTTAAACTGCTGCATAAGCTGGGACTGAGTTATCCTTTGGTGGACCGCCATGACGGATACCTGGCGCTGCAATACCAGAACTTAATTCCGCTGATAATTGCATTTGAACAGGCCCAGCACCAGGATACACGACAGATTGTGATGGATATAAAGCAAATTAAGGAGGATTTGTATGGAAAGTAAAATGCTGGTCTACAGCCAGAAGGATGTGCAGGCTGTTATGGATTACATTAATGGATTAGTTTTTAAAGGAGTGGCTGAGGCAAGGAAGTTATCTACAATGGCTACCATATTGGAGTCTGGAAAACCATTGGTGGATTATTTAAATGCGAAAGGAAGTGATAAGGATGGGACTACTGAGCAGGATGAGCAGGGCAGCGAAAACGTTGTCTAAATACTATTCTCCATTTACATGGCGGGATAAACCGAGTATTGAATCCCCTATTAATGCAGTACATTTAAACCACATCGAGGATGGCATTAATGAGATGGACAACCGTATTCTGATACTGGCTCAGGATAAGGCGGACGCCGCGGATATGGCGAATGTAATCATTGATTTTACCATGGATGATACCACAGGCGTCATGACCTTCACACGCTTTGACGGTTCAACCTTTACGCATGACACAGCCGTTGAAAAGATTGCGCTCAATTGCTATCTGGAGGGTGACAATTTTGTGCTGGAGCTGGCCGACGGGACCAAACAAAAGGTATCCCTAAGCAAGTTTATAGACACGTATACCTTCACAAGCACAGACCGGATACGATTCACAATCAATGGCAAGAACATATCAGCGGACATACCAGACGGGAAAATCACCCTGGCGAAATTAGAGCCTACAGTCATGTCCACCATCCGCCAGTATACCCTGGATGCGCAGACGTCCAAAGGTGTGGCGGAACAGGCAGCCAGTACGGCGCAGGGCTGGGCCATCGGAGGCACCGGATTTGAAGGCAATAATGCAAAATATTATGCAAGCAAGTCACAGAGGTATGCGGTTGGCGGTGTGGAAGAAGGAGATGCAAAAGATAATGCAAAGGCGTACTGCGAGGCGGCAAAAGGTTATGCAGAACAGTGTGCAGGGGTTACGGAATTTGACGGTACGGCAACATCCGTTAAGGCAACAGATACACAGGGGCTTGTCGTAGCTGCCGGAGCGGACAGTAATGCCCAGGCCATGCTGGATGCGCTGGCCCGTAAGGTTGCCCTGGAGCTGGTAAGCAATACAGCCCTTACCACGAAATTGGCGGATTATCTTAAAAAGACTGATATCGTGCAGACAGAGTCCACAGATACAAATAAGGTCCCATCCAGCGCATACCTAAAATCAGTTAAGGATGATATAAATAGCAATTTAGTTAGTAAACTAGGTACTGGGTCATTCTCATTCACTAGGTGTCAAAAAATAATATTTTTTGTACATGAAGACCTACAGGGAATAACATTGGAATTTGTTTTTGGCGATGAATGGTCACGTTTACTTACATTCTCTAACGATAGCATTACATACACATCGAGAAACAGAAAAACTGGAACTGATTCAACAATATGGACCAAGTAATCATTTGGGCTCCAAAAATATGAGCTGTATCCATGCGGCAGTCCCGGCAATTCCACGCTCTGATGGATTATAGAAGGTTATAGATATGGAATCTTTTGTTATATTGGTTATCTGAGCATTCAACCAATTTGACGACTGTACTGCCCATAAAGGTGTTTTAATAAAACCCAAATCCGAAATGGAGTAAGTTTGACTAACACTATCCTTCGTACCAACGGTAGCATCACATGAAAAAAGCTTTGATGATATTTTTCTGATTTGTACGCCTAAATTGCTATTTATGATAAGAAAAAATGAATCGTAACCTGCAAATCAGGTCCCTAAACCAGGGACTTATTTTATTGCCTGGCGTCCGGCATGTCCGGCCAGGCGGAAAGGAAAATATATGAATGAAAAAATTGTATTGAAAAACGGGAAGGAGTAC
>PPYF01220302.1_pt1 | contig 18295 bp, 12 predicted proteins | sample 1559871 | NCBI WGS metagenome assembly PPYF01 (sample SAMN08240021, study PRJNA423297) | Human gut metagenome, whole genome shotgun sequencing project. | reverse complement strand
GCCGCTGACCGGTGGACGGCACCGAGCCGCCATTGGGAATGTAGAAGGGGGAGGCCTCGCGGCCTCCCCCTTTTTTGCGCTTATAGGGCCATCACTCCACTGTCGCTGTGTTTTTGACCCTCGTTTGTTGCATCTTCTGCGAACGGGCTACAATGTCATAGTCTGTGCAGCATGGAGGTGATTATGGCCGAAGCCGGAATCGGCGTTGATATCGTCGAGATTTCCCGAATGAATTCAATCCTTGAGAAGACGCCCGCGTTTGCTCGGCGCGTGTTTACCGATGAAGAGCGTTCGTATTGCGATGCCTCGTCTCGTCCTGCCGCGCATTATGCCAGCCGTTTTGCTTCTCGCGAGGCGGTACTTAAGGCGCTTGGTACGGGTTTTAGCCAGGGCGTTGGCCGTAAAGACGTTTCCGTAACGCGCGATAAGCTCGGCAAGCCAAAAGCGCTGCTTTCGGGCCGTGCTCTCGAAATCGCCCAGGAATTGGGCGTTGTCGAGGTCGCTCTTTCTATTACTCTGACGGGTGACTTGGCTGTTGCTAATGCCATTGCGATCACCGAGGATGCTCGACCTAAACCCAAGGAAGAAAAGGTGAGCACGAAGGAGCGCGTTGCTCAGACATTTAAAGAGGCTCGTTCTGTCTTAGACGAGCTCGAACAGCTGCAACAATCTGCTTTGTCGGAACATCTGGATGATGATCCGCAAGATGCGCTAGGAGCATAGATGAAACCGGTTTTGAGTACCGAGGAAGTCGTTCGCCTCGAAGATATTATCGAGCGTGAGGGTACCTCGAAGGCCGAACTCATGGAGTTGGCGGGCGAATTTGCTGCCAACGAGATTTTAAAGCTCAACCCCGATCGCGTTCTTGTATTGGTCGGTTTTGGCAACAATGGCGGAGATGGCTGGGTTGCCGCTGACATTCTGACGCATAAGGGCGTTGATGTAGATATCGTCTCTCCGGTTGAGCCGGATGAGATCCCTGCCGCTCTCGCTCGTCATGTCGCCCGTCGTACTGCTGGTCGCGACGTGCATGTGTGTGTCGGCCCCTCTCGTGATGAGCTGGAGGTGCTGATTGATAAGGCTGATGTTGTAGTCGATGCCATTTTTGGTACCGGTTTTCATGGTGATCTTCGTGCGCCGTTTTCAATCTGGATCCCCACGGTCAATGAAAATGCCGATCGCGTTGTCTCCATCGATGTTCCTTCGGGCCTGAATGCCGAGACGGGTGTGGTGGATGACGACTGCATTCGTGCCGAGCGTACGGTGACGATGATTGCTCCCAAGATCGGCTTATACAGCGCTGACGGTCCCGAATATGCAGGCGATCTGGTCTGCGGCGGTCTGTATGACCGCCTTGATGAGGTTATTGACGATGTCGACCATGCTGCCGAGATCGTGGAACCCGGTGACCTTGTGGACTATTTTGCTCCGCTGCCTACGAATATCGATAAGTACTCGCGCGGCTCGGTGCTCATTGTTGCCGGATCGGCGCAGTATCCTGGTGCGGCCATTATGGCTGCCAAGTCCGCTGCCCGCGCAGGCGCCGGCTATGTGGCAGTCGCGACTCCGGATGCGTGTGCCAACCTTATCCGCATGGCGCTCCCCTCGATTCCGGTCTTTGCTATTCCATCTGATTCCCGCGGTTCTTTTGGTGCCGCTGCGCGCATGACGGTATGTGAGATTGCCAAGAAATATAGCTGCGTGCTGTGTGGTCCCGGCATGACGACATCTGCCGGTGCCATGCAGGTGGTTTCGGGTCTGCTTGAGCTCGACGTACCGCTTATCTTGGATGCCGATGCTCTCAACTGCCTTGCCAAGATTGCAATCGATGGCATCGACAGTAATCCCGAGATGTATCGTCGTGAGCAGCCGCTCGTTATGACGCCGCATTATCGTGAGCTTTCGCGTCTCGTCGCCGGTGATGAGGTCAATGACCTTGGAACCGCGATTGCCGCCGCGCAAAAGGTTGTCTGGGCCGCCGGTTCCGATAACCTCGTTGTTATCGCTAAGGGCCCGACGACGGCCATTTGCGGTGTTGAGCGCGTGCTGCTGCCGCTCTCTGGCCCGGCGTCGTTGGCGACCGCTGGCTCGGGTGACGTCCTTGCGGGTATTCTGGCCGGCACGCTAGCCACCATGCGCGATGAGATGGACCGCTGGGAGCTGCTGTACTCGTATGCCGTCGCGCTTCATAGCTATGCCGGTTTTGCCGCGGCGACGGAGTTTGGCGAGAAGAGCGTTATCGCGACCGATCTTATCGACTTGATCGGTCCCGCCATGGAGTTGGCGGCAAAGGATGCGCTCGATGATCTGGGAATCACGGACGAAGGGTCGGATGACTAATTATGAATAAAGCCGATTTGACGCGTTGGTCCTGGGTCGAGATCGACCGCGGGGCGCTTCGCCGCAACACGAGGGCCTATAAGAATTTGCTGAATCCGCGTCAGCGCCTGTGCTGCGTGGTTAAAGCCGACGCTTATGGTCATGGAGCTGTTGAGTGCGCCAAGATTATGTATTCGGCCGGCGCCGACATGTTTGCCGTGGCGACGGTTAACGAGGGCGTTGAGCTCCGACAGGGCGGGATTACGAAACCCGTCCTTATCCTAAGCGAGCCGCCTATCGAGGCCATTCCGACGTTGCTCGAGTTCGATATCATGCCCTCGGTCTATACGTCCGACTTTTTCCATCGCGGTATTCAGTGCGACGGCGTATTTACGCACTTCGCCACGGCCGATGAACCTTCGGGCTGGGACTACAAGCTGCAGTGCCAGCGCTTTACCGAGGCCGTTCAGGCCATTAAGGATGCGGGTTTTGAGTGCGGTATCGTGCATTGCGCCAACACGCCGTCCTCGATGCTCGACCCCTCGATGCATTTTGATATGATTCGCGCCGGCGTTGGCTTGTATGGCATGCAGCCGTGCGAGCTGAGTAGCCGTGTGATGCAGCTCGATCCCGTTATGAGCGTTCATGCGCGCGTGACGCGCGTGGCGCACCCTGCGATGGGCGAGGGCGTGGGCTACGGTTTTACCTACCGCGTACCGCGTACGCGCGTTCAGATCTGCACGCTGCCGATCGGTTATGCCGACGGCCTATCGCGTACGCTTTCCAATCGTATGGATGTGCTGTATCGCGGCGAGCGCGTGCGTCAGGTTGGCAATATCTGCATGGATCAGTTTATGGTCGCCATTCAGTCCAACCCGGCACACGAGATTCCCGAGGCCGAGTATGGTGACGAGATGATTATTGTCGGCCGCGATGGCGATGCCGAGATCACTATGGACGAGATGGCCCGACTGCGCGGAACGATTAACTACGAGGTCGCCTGCGGCTTTGGCATGCGTCTCGACAAGGTCTACGTGTAGGAGCCGCTATGGGCGTCATGCACATTCCCGGCCATACCCATCAGGCGCCACGTGAGGTCGCACTCGAGGAGATTGAGGCTGTTTTAGGCGACTGCCATCTCTGCCAGCTCTATCAGTCGCGCCATAACATCGTGTTTGGCGTGGGAAACCCCCACGCTCGCGTCATGTTTATTGGTGAAGCACCGGGTCGCAACGAGGATTTGCAGGGCGAACCTTTTGTGGGGGCGGCGGGTGAAGACCTCAACGGCATTTTGTCCCTGGCAGGTCTTAAGCGCGAGGACGTCTATATCGCCAACGTGCTTAAGTGCCGCCCGCCGGGAAACCGCAATCCGCGTCCCGAGGAAGTGCTGGCTTGCTCACCGTTTTTGCGCGAGCAGATTCGAAGCATCTGGCCCGATATCATCGTGACGCTCGGTAACCCCGCAACGCACTTTGTGCTCAAGACCGAGATCGGCATTACCAAGCTGCGCGGCAGGTTCCATCAGATGGGCCACTTTGTGGTGATGCCGACGTTTCATCCTGCGGCGGCGCTGCGCAATCCGGCGTGGCAGGAGTTGCTGGAGGAAGACTTTAAGATGCTGGGCGACTATCTGGAGCGGCACCCCGCGCCGGAGACCGCCTCGGAATAATAATAAGGAGCGTATATGTCCCTGGAGCGCCTGGGGGTAGGTACCTATAGAACGGCCCGTACTGCCGATACGGAGCATTTTGGCGAGCTGGTCGCACCGTGTCTAGAAGATGGCGATGTGCTGATCTTGACCGGCGGCCTCGGGGTGGGCAAAACCCACTTTACCAAGGGCGTTTCGCGCGCTCTGGGCGATGAGCATATGGTCACAAGCCCTACGTTCGCACTCATGGCCGTTCATGACCAAGGGCGTATTCCGCTGTTCCATTTTGATCTGTACCGCCTGGAGCATGCCTACGAGCTTGAGGATACGGGCATTTTTGACGTGCTGGGCTATGAGGGTGTTTGCCTGCTGGAATGGGGCGAGCAGTTTCAGGATGAACTGACAGATGAGTATCTTTCGGTGACGCTTAAGCGCGATGAGGACGACAGCGACGTGCGAACGATAACGCTCGAGGCGCACGGCGAGCGCGCAGCGGAGCTTTCCGATTTGATTGATAGGGCTGTACAAGATGAGCTTGCATAACGATTACGCGCTGGTGGTGGCGCTCGATACTTCGACCGATATGCTTGCCTGCGCGGCAAGCTGGATTGATGGGCAGACGGGCGAGACGAGGCAGGTGAGTGGCGACCATATGTGCCGTCGCCATGCCAATGTGGAGCTCGTGAATACCGTCGACAGCGTGCTTGCTCAGGCTGGCATGGACCGTGCCGACGTGGGCTGTTACGTCGTCGGCCGCGGCCCGGGTTCGTTTACGGGCGTGCGTATCGGCATCTCCACCGCAAAGGGTCTAGCACGCGGTGCCAACGTGCCGTTGCTCGGCGTGTCGACACTTGACGCTTGCGCCTGGACGGCATGGAAGGCCGGCGTACGCGGCAAGCTTGGTGTTCTTGCCGACGCCATGCGCGGCGAGGTGTACCCGGCGCTGTATGTGCTGGGGGACGAGGGTCCCGAGCGTCTGTTTGAGCGCGAGCGCGTGGTCAAGGCCGCCATGGCGCTTGATGAGTGGCGCCAGACCGCGGACTGGGACCAGGTTCAGCTGACTGGTGACGGTCTCGTGCGTTATGGCAAACTGCTGGGCGAGGATGAGACGGCGCGCTGCGTGGAGCGAGACCTGTGGTGGCCCTCGGGCGAGGGCCTGCTGATGGCGCACGCCGCAGGCGATGGCGATCCGGCTCGCGTCTTGCCGATCTATACGCGCCTTTCGGACGCCGAGGAAAACGAGCGCAAGCGTCTGGGCCTTGCCGAGGGCGCGCAGAGTGAGGTGACAGGTGTTGCCGACGAGCTTGCCGGACGTCATCTGCAATTCCGCCCCATGGGCGCGGCGGATGCCGAGGGCGCGAGCGCACTGGAGATCGCCTGCTTTGAAGGCGCCGGACACGAGGCGTGGACGCCGGGCATGTTCCTGTCCGAGCTGGGCGAGGACGTTGCCGCGCCGCGTAGCTGGTGGGTGGCGCACGACGACGGCCGTCTGCTGGGTCTTGCCGGCGGTATGGTCGTCGACGGGGACGTGCAGATTATGGATGTTGCCGTCGATCCGGCGCATCGCCGCGAGGGCATCGCCCGCAAGCTTCTGTCGCACGTGAGTTATGACGCGCAGATGCTCGGCTGCACTACGGCTTCGCTTGAGGTTGAGGACGGCAACGAGGATGCAATTGCACTCTATGCCGCCTTGGGCTTTACCGAGGCGGGTCGTCGCCGTGGCTACTATGGCGCCGGCAAGGATGCCATCGTCATGACGGCGCCGCTGCCCCTGGTGCTTCCTCTCGACAATGCCTCGCCCGAGCCGACGGCTGCCGAACAGCGTGTATGGCCGCTGCCCGCGCCCGAACGCACCGCTGAGGAGCGTGCTGAAATCGAGCGCCGTCGCCTGGTGCTTGCCATCGAGAGTTCCTGCGACGAGACGGCCGTGGCGATTATCGATGCGGACGGCAAGATGCTGGCCAACCAGGTGTCGACGCAGATTGATTTTCATGCCCGCTTTGGCGGCGTGGTGCCCGAGATCGCCTCGCGCAAGCACGTCGAGGTGATTGTGAGTGTCGTAGATGCGGCGCTTGAAGATGCCGCGGCGTCGCTTGGCCTTGAGGGCGGAGCCATTGCACCAAGTGAGCTTGCCGCCGTGGGCGTGACGCAAGGTCCGGGCCTGGTGGGTGCCCTGGTGGTGGGTGTCGCCTTTGCCAAGGGCTTTGCGTATGCTGCCGGCAAACCGCTGGTGTGCGTCAATCATCTGGAGGGTCACCTGTTTGCCAACCTGTTGGCGCAGCCCGACCTCAAGCCGCCGTTTATCTTTACGCTTGTTTCGGGCGGGCACACCATGCTCGTGCACGTAAGGGCATGGGGCGACTACGAGGTGCTTGGCGAGACGCTTGACGACGCCGTGGGCGAAGCCTTCGACAAGGTGGCAAAGGCACTGGGCCTTGGCTATCCCGGAGGCCCCATCATCTCCAAGCTTGCCGAGACGGGCAACCCTAAGGCGATTGATTTCCCCCGCGCGCTGAACAGCAGGGGCGACTACCGCTTCTCGCTTTCGGGCCTCAAGACGGCGGTGACGCTCTACATCGAGCAGGAGACCAAGGCCGGGCGCACGATTCATCTGCCCGATTTGGCGGCTTCGTTTGAGGCGGCGGTCTTTGACGTGCAGTACAAGAAGGCCAAAAACGCCCTGCATGCTACCGGGTGCAAGGAGTATTGCATCGGCGGCGGCGTCTCGGCCAACCCGCATCTGCGCGAGATGATGATCAAGAAACTCGGGCGTCAGGGAATCCGCGTAACGGTGCCGCCCTTGTCTGCCTGCACCGATAACGCCGCCATGATCGCGGAGGTCGCTCGCCGTAAATTCGACCGAGGTGAAATCTCGCCGTTCGACGTCGACGCCGATCCAAACATGACGCTGTAGTCGTACGGGTGCAGTCCCCGACCGGAGGGGCCGGATATAAGGTTTCCTGCTCTACAGTCCTGCGCAAGACGAAGGCCACATTAAGTGGCCTTCTTTGCGTGCGGAACTCGCGATAAACCTTATATCCGGCCCCTCCGGTCGGGGACCTTTCTGTATCGATATAGCTTCTGAGCTGGTTTGGCGTCGACAGCGTCCAGCAAGGTCAACAAGCCAGCGTCGAATTTCCGGCGTTCTTTAGCTGAAAGAAAAAGTTGGTGTGCGGAGCTATGCTCCGCACATTTGGGATGGGAGCTCCTCGGGGGCGGGGCGGGCGCCTGCCGCCATATATGAACTTTATCGCGAGTTCCGCACGAACAGGAGGCCACTTAATGTGGCCTCCGTCGTGAGCAGGACTGTCCGAGCAGGAAAGTTCATATATGGCGGCAGGCGCCCGCCCCGCCCCCGAGGAGCATCTCTCATGCAAAAACTGTCGTGGGGTAAAGTCCGAGGTCAGTGGCGTTTTATACCGAGAAATTCAAAAAAGTGGAAAATTCATTACATATTTGCGTTGACTTTAGGTAACTAAAGTTTCATACTCCTTTTCAACCACTGGGGGATGTGAACACGCACGGATCGTTCACATCATGATTGAAGAGGATTTCTTAGACATGTTCACGCATCAGCTAAACATTATCAGCGTAGTAATTATCTGATGCGGGTTAGCACATACAGCTAGCCCGTACGATAACGGGCGGCTGATGAAGATGAGGGCCGTCGAGCGCAACCGACGGCCCTCATTTTTTATGTCTGGGAAGTTCTTTTTAGAGGAGGAAATGTAATGAACGGAGTTTTGCTCATGGTTGTGGCCGCGGCGGTGCTCGCCTGCGGCTATCTGGGCTATGGCCGATGGCTGGCCAACAAGTGGGGCGTTGACAAAGAGGCCCTCACGCCGGCCAAGCGCATGAAAGACGGCAACAGCTTCTCGCCCGTCTCCGCCTTCACCGCGTTCTCGCACCAGTTCAGCTCGATCTGCGGTGCCGGCCCTGTTACGGGTACGATCGTCGCTATGGCCTTCGGCTGGCTTCCCGTCGTGCTCTGGGTCCTCGTCGGCGGCATCTTCTTTGGCGCCGTCCACGACTTTGGCGCCCTGTACGCCTCGATGAAGAACAACGGCAAGTCCCTGGCCCAGCTCATCGAGAAGTACATCGGCAAGACCGGCCGTCGCCTGTTCCTGCTGTTCTGCTGGCTGTTCTGCATCATCGTCATCGCCGCCTTCACCGACATGGTCTGCAAGACGTTCATGTTCACCCCGGCCGTTGACGCTTCTGGTGCTGCTACCGGTGCCATCGACTTCACCAAGTCCTATGCCGCTGGCTGCGCTGGCACCATCTCCATCCTGTTCACCTTCGTCGCCATGGCCTTTGGTTGGGCCCAGAAGAAGTTCAACCTCACCGGCGCTGCCGAGTTCGTCACCGGCGTGGTACTCATGGTCCTCATGTTCGCCGTCGGCATGCAGTTCCCGGTCTACCTGGACAAGTTCCAGTGGTTCGCCGTCGTCATGGTCTACCTGGTCTTTGCCGGTGCCATGCCCATCCAGATGCTCAAGACCCCTCGCGACTACCTCACTTCCATCATGATGATCGTCATGATCGTCTGCGCTGTCCTCGGTATCGTCGTCCTGGGCGCTAACGGCCAGGCCACCATCACCGCTCCGGTCTTCACCGGCTTTAGCAATGCCTCGGGCATGATGTTCCCGGTCCTGTTTGTCTCCGTTGCCTGCGGTGCTCTCTCCGGTTTCCACAGCCTCGTTTCTTCTGGTACCTCCTCCAAGCAGGTCGAGAAGGAGCAGGACGCCGTCAAGGTCGGTTACGGCGCCATGATCGTCGAGTCCTTCGTCGGCATCCTTGCCATCATCGTCGCCGGCATCATGTTCTCCGACATGAACACCGCCGGTACCGGCGCCCTTAACGCCGGCGTCGCTTCCACCCCGTTCCAGATCTTCGCAGCTGGCATCTCCCGCGGTATGCAGGCCTTCGGCGTTGACGGCACGCTCGCAACCGTCTTCATGACCATGAACGTTTCCGCTCTGGCCCTGACCTCGCTCGATGCCGTCGCCCGCATCGCTCGCACCTCGTTCTCCGAGTTCTTTGCCCAGACCAACGACGCCCTGGCCATCGAGTCCAAGGCCGGCTACATGAAGGTCCTCGGTAACCCCTGGTTCGCCACGGTCGTTACCCTGCTTCCTGGCCTCGCCCTCGCCTTTGGCGGCTATGCCAACATCTGGCCGCTCTTTGGTGCTTCTAACCAGCTGCTCGGCGGTATGACCATGATCACCCTCGCCGTGTTCTGCAAGTGCACCGGCCGCAAGGGTTGGATGCTCTACGTGCCCGTTGTCTTCCTGCTCTGTTGCACCTTCACCTCGCTGGTCCAGAGCGCCATGGGCTGCATGACCGCCGTCCAGGCCTACGGCTTCTTCGGCACCATCCCGGCTACCGCCACCACGGCTGCCGTTTCCGTCGCCGCCACCAAGGGTCTGCAGCTCGTCTTCGCCGTCCTGCTGATGGTCCTGGGCCTCATCGTTGCCGTCAACTGCCTCAAGGAGTTCTTCGGCAAGGAGGCCGGTTCCATGCCCGACGAGGAGCCCGAGTGGTCCGAGATGGGCAAGGCCGAGTATGGCCGCACTGCTGTCGCCGAGGCTCCCGCCGACGCCGAGGCTGCCAAGGCCTAGTCAACTTGATGAGCTAACCGTTCCATCCATATGACTCGGAAAGACCGGGTCCGCAACGACGCGGGCTCGGTCTTTTTTCTTGCGGGAACGGGTGATGCAAAGGCGTCCTCGCAGATGTTTTGCGTGGATAGGCTCGCGCGATGTACCATATAGACGTATATGTGTACATATGAAAGGGGCCCCGTGGCCAAGACGGTATATTCCGATAACCAAAATAATGTCGATGCCCTGGCTGAGCGTCTAAGCAGCCAGACGTCGCTTTCTGCCGAGCGCGCCAAGCTGGTTGCCTACGACCTGCTCTGCCGCAAGGCGCTTAAAATCAAGTCGAGCGCGCTGGCACAGATTTTCCGCTCCGTCGATAAGGAATGCGACACCAAGGCGATGCGCGACGAACTCATCGCGGCAAAAATCGTTACCAAGATCGAGGGCAGCGGCATTAACGGACGTCCGGCGTTCTATACCATTCATGCCGAGATAAGTGATGCCCAGGAGCAGCTTGCCGAGGTTGCCGAAGAGGCCGTCGAGGACGTTGTCGAGGTGCCCGCTTCGGTGGAAACGGCCCCGCGCGAGCATATCGATACCGACGAGCTGCTCGATGAGAGCGTCGTTCGCGCCTTTACGGCTAAGGCCGGTCGCGGCGGTTTTGGTGGGGGCGGCAAGCGCGATGCTCAGCGCCGTGCCCAGCAGGAGCGCTTCCGTCGTGCCGTGGCTCAAAAGGATGAACTCGATACCGAGACTGTTGTGACCGAGGTTGCCGCTGAGTCGCAAAAGCCCGTGGAGGCCCAAGAGCCCAAGCGTCGTCGCGGTGCTCACTTTAAGGCTGTGCAGCAGGATGTCGCGCATGAGGCTGAAGAGCCTTCCGAGGTTGCAGGCGATGCTGAGGAGTCTGCCAAGAGGGTTTCGGGTTCGTGTCGTCCCGGCCGCGGTTTTGCGGGGCGCGCGTATCCCATAAAGCGTCAGGAGAAGGGCGAGCCGGCTTCGACCGCTCAGGCCGATAAGGCCGAACAAACTGAGAAAACCGTTGAGCCGGTGACTTGCGAGCAGCAACCTTCCGAGTCGCAGTCTGCGGCTGGCACCGAGGTCAAAGCTCAACAGTCCGCTGATAAGCAGACAGGGGAGAGCGCCTCAAGCAAGCCCCGCCGCCGTCGTCACCGCGGCGGTCGTGGCTCAAATGCCGAGGCCGCGGCCGAGAAGGCAGCGATGCAAAGCAAGGATGCGAAGGCTGAGGCCCTGGTGGAGCAGCCCAAGCGCCAGCCGGCGAAGGGGGACAAGCCCGAGCGCTCGCAAAAGGGTCCGTCCGCGCCAAAGCAAGAGCGCAAAGCTCAGGCGGATTCCAAGCGCAAATCCCAGGCGCAGCCCAAACCGACTGCAAACGATGCGGCCGCCCAGCAGCCTGAGCCGCCCGCTCATGGCGAGGTTTCGGCGTTTGCTCTGGCCCGTGTCCTGGGCAGGCAGCTGCTCAAGGTCGTTCCCACGCCTACGGCGCTCTCCAAGATTAAGGAGCAGCAGACTCAAATCGTTAAGGTCGAGGGCAAGGACGGCAATAAGGCTCCGCAGCGCACTCAGCACAACGAGATGTCCAACCGCAAGATTGCCGAGGAGATTGCGATCATCCAGGCTTGGATAGAGCAGAATCGCGGCGCCGACACGCCGGTCGCTTCGCGTCGCCAGCGCGCCTACCAGATTTTTAACGATGAGAAGGCCTTTGACGGCAAACACGGCGAGCGCCTGATTCGGCGTATGACCGAAAAGGGCATCAGCATGCAGGCAATCAAGGTTGCTCCCAACCGTCCTGTGCACTTTACGGGCTTCTTTACGCTGGGCGCCGACAAGCCGTTCATTATGGTTGAGAACCTGGACACCTATGACGAGATCGTCAAGCTCCTGCGCGGCCGCAAGCACGCCAAGCTTTTTGGCACCAAGGTGGGTGGCGTGATCTTTGGCGGCGGCTGCAAGGCGAGCGTTTCACACGCACTGGATGATTATCTGGCCGAGATCGGCTATCGCTTTAACTATGTCTACTACGTGGGCGACATTGACCGAGAGGGTGCGCGCATTGTCGAGCAGACCCGTAACGCCAATGTGGTTGAGATTCGCCTGCATGCCGGTATGTATCGCGCCATGCTCGCCGAGCACAAGCGCCGCGTGAAGGCCGGCGGTGAGTGCGAGCCCGCGGCTGCCAACCAGGGTGTACCGCAGAACCTGGCGGCGACGATCAAAGATCTGCCCATGGTCACGCGCGTGCAGTTCCGCAACGTGCTGCGCGAGGGCGGACGCATTCCGCAGGAGATTCTGATGACCGCCGACTATCGGGATGGCGACTCGGGAAGCTTCGACCGCATGCTGAACAATTAGTTCCGCCGTTCTACCGAACGGCGGTCTTCTTGACGCTGCGAGGGGCCCTGGCACGGCAATCTGACGTTCAACTTCGGCGGCGCGACCAGAAGGTCAGCGCCGCCTTGTTTCACGTCACCTTGCCATACCAGGACCCCTCTCGCTGTCACGTCCAAAACATCGAGGTCACGTGGCCTCCTGTTCGTGCGGAACTCGCGATAAACCTAAGCCGGTGCCCCCGCTCTCCCGGGGCCTGTGGTTACTTGGTTGTTGCATGCGGCTCGCTTTTCGGAACTAGGCTTATATTTTCTAGATGTAAGGCGCTCTTGGTCCTAATGGGCTTGGGGCGCCTGTCTTTTGAAGGTAGATTTTCCCGTGCTGGACGAGAAGTTGTGTTGCCTTGCGGGTTCGAATCCCCCCGCTTGCCCACAAGAAAAACCTCCCGATCGGCTATGCGTTCGAGAGGCTTGTTTCTTTGGCTGGGACGGAGGGATTCGAACCCCCAACAGCCGGCACCAAAAACCGGAGTTCTACCGTTGAACTACGTCCCAATGTGTGGTGTTGCCCAAAAGCAACCCGTTTAGTTTACCTAATCTGCGAGGGCATCGCAAACGCCATCGAGCAGGCGTACGGCGAGTGTCTGCGCATCACTTGCGGTGAAGGTTCCGTTGTAGCGCGTCATGCCCGTGAGCTCAATGCGGATGCGCGCGGGCTTTTGCTGCGCGGCGACATTGGCGGTGCGGATGCGCTGTGCAAGGTTGTGACACTCGGCAAGGGCGATCGTGGCGCGCGGCGCAGCATCTGCGGGCAGCTCATCGCTTGCAATCTCGAGCACCAGATCCACGTCGGTCGGAACCTCGGAATCGCAAAGCATCATGCCGCTGCTGTCGGTCGTCGCCGTGGCGATGTTCCACATGCGCGATGCAACGCTGCGTGCGATGGGGTCCTCACCGATGACGGCAATCTGGAAGCGCTCGAGCACGTTGGCGGCGCGGGCAAAACCGATGCGCGACTCGGCCTCGGTAACCGAGGGCTTGCCCTCCCACACGTGATGCAGGCGGTTGATATAGGCGTAGGTATCCTGGAACGCCATGCCATCGGCAAACAGGCCAACATTTTCCTGGAACTGCTGCAGAGCGGCCTCGGTGTGCGGGCCAAAATAGCCGTCGTCCTCACCGCAGGCAAAACCCAAAACGTTGAGCGCGCGCTGCAGGGCCTGAACGTCGGCGCCATGGAAATTGGGCATGCGCAGATAGAGCGTGCGGTCGCCCAGTTTATACGAGGCGTCTACCAGGGCGCTCCAACAGGGGATATCGACGGCGCAGCCAGCGGGAAGGCCACTGTCGAGCCTAAAGGTGCCAACAGCCTGCTCGGTGGTGGTGCCAAAGCGCTTGTCGGAGACCTCGGTGTCATCGATTGTATAGCCGAGCTGCAGAAGGCGGGACTGGACGTCCTCGACGGCTGCTCCCTGCATGCCCGTTGTAATAGGTTCCATGAACGAACCCCTTTCGGCGTATCATTCGTACTATTTGAGCGCCTGTCGGATAGACGACGCAAAGAGATGCATAAACATGCACTCAACAGTGTAGCAAGTTGTACCCAAATACGCTGCTGACAGGTTTTATAACCCACGCTAGTTGAGTCGCTCCACAAAGAAATCTGCCATGGAGAGGAACAACTCGCGTGCGTGCTGATCAAGCTCAACGTTCTCGATGGCCGCTTTGGCCTTGGCGGTCAGGTCGAGCGCGTAAGTGTGGGCGTAATCGATGGAGCCGGTCCCCTGGAAGATCTCCACGGCGCGTGCGAGCTGCGCGGGATCATCGGTGCCCGAGGAAAGAATCGCCTCGATCTCGTCGTGGTGGCGTTCATCAGAGAGGGCGTGTACGGCGACAAGCGTGCGCTTGCCCTCGGTGATGTCGGCGCGGAAGTCCTTGTTGGCGGCCTCTTTGGTGCCGATCAAGTTGAGCAGATCATCTTGGATCTGGAAGGCAAGGCCCGTGTACAGGCCAAAGGCGCGCAGCGCCTCAATCTGCTCCTCGCTGCCGCCGCCGATAATGGCTCCGGCGGCAAGTGGCGTGGCTCCGCTGTAGTACGCGGTCTTGTGCGTCGCCATGTCCAGATAATCGTCGACCGAGATGTCAAAGCGCCCATCGCGGACCCAGCCCAAGTCGAGTGCCTGGCCCTCAATGGTGCGGACGATCATCTCGGTGAGCTCGTGGAGCACGCGGAGTTTCACGTCTGCCTCGAGCGTGGGGTCGTCGAGAACCGTCTTGGTGACCATGGTGAGCGCCAGATCGCCGCAGTTGATGGCAAGTCCCGTGCCCTCGGTAAGGTGCATGCAGGGCTTGCCGCGACGCAGTTGGCCGTTGTCGGCGATGTCGTCATGGATAAGCGCTCCCGATTGAAAGTGCTCTATAGCTGCCGCCGCGCTGCGGGCGCTCTCAAAGCTGCCGCCTACCGCGGTGGCGGCGAGCATGCAGATGAGCGGGCGGTGGCGCTTGCCGGCATTGGCCGTAAATGCCGAGAGCGGGGTATACAGGTAACGCTCGATATCGGCGGAAGTTGCCTGTCCGTCAAAGAACGTGGCCAGATAGTCGTTAATCTGGTCAAAGTGCTGGGCTAAAAAGCTGGTAAACGGACTGGACACGGGTTCTCGCATTCTTTCTTAGGTTGCACCGTTGCATTATGCAGACAACATATTGCCACATTGGGGCGTCGAGCGCGGCGGTTGAAGACGATTGAGTCTTGCGGTCGCAAACGCGGCAAGGGGCTCGGCTAGATAAGCCCAAAGTGTTCGAGCGCGGTGACGACACCGTCGTGGTCGAAGCTGTCGGTTACGTAGTCGGCCTTTTCCTTGAGGAAGTCCGGCGCGTTGCCCATGGCGATGCCAACATCGACCGCCTCCATGAGGGCGATGTCGTTGCTCGCGTCGCCAATGCCATATACGGTGCCGTGGTCTGGTCCCAGGGCGTCAAGCACAGCCTTGATTCCGGCCCGTTTGGTGCACTCGCGCGGCGAGATTTCTGTGACCTCGAGCTCGAGCTCGTTGAGGCAGAGCAGAGGTCCAAGCTCTTCATCTTGGGCGATGCGGTTGGCAAGTGGTGTGGACATAAGAATTTTATAGGCGTTGTAGTGCTCAAGTTGCGTGACGGCGTCGCCCACGGTGCGTGCGTAGCCGTACGTCTCGGGGGCATCTGCACTCATGCGCACGACGCGATCGATGCCCTCAAAGCGAATGACCTCGCCCGATTGCTCGAGATAGGGGGCGAGGCGCTGTAGCAGACCAGGGTTTATGGCTGCATTTCGCACGATACGCCCCTCGAGTTCGGCGTAACCGCCCGCGAGGCACACGACGCCTGCCCACGGCAGCTCGAGCAGCTTGGGATGGATGCAGCTGAGGGTGCGCCCCGTACAGATAAAGGCTTTGTTGCCGTTGGCGACAAACGTGCGAATTGCCTGTGCAACCGTCTCGTCGGGATAGGGGGAGAGGTCTCGCTCGTCCTCGGGAAGCTCCTGGGCAAGTCTGGGATCTTGCCAGGCGAGCGTACCGTCGATGTCGAAGAAGCAGACATTGCCATGCTTTTTGGTGGCGTCGGCGGCATGAGAAGGCGAGGCGGCGAATGCAAATCCCGGCTCGAGGCCCATGATCTGGTCAAAATGCTCTTTAACGCGGGGAACGGAGATGCCGATGACCACCTGGGCGGTCTTGCCCGTAATGATGAGGCCTTTGGCGCCCGCCGCGACAAACGACGCGTTATCTGCAACGATGGAAGGGTCTGCGACCTCGATGCGCAGGCGCGTGGCGCAGTTGGTTGCGCCCGCAATATTGCCAACGCCACCTAAAAGCTGAATTACCCGCTCAGCGAGGACGTGATCTTGATCGGATTGACTATTGACCTCGTCATTGGGAGATTGCTCTTTGGCAAAGCCGCTTCCCGTTAAATGATCGATTGCCGCGCGATTGGCGACATGATCCTCGCGGCCCGGCGTCTTAAGGTCATAGATCAAGATGAGTGCTCGAAAACTAACAAAAAAGATGAGGCTAAAGGCAAGGCCGATACCGAGCGCCAAAAGATAGGCACCGGCATGCATGCGCATGAGCGGAATAAAGTTGAAGGCTGCCATCTCCATGAGGCCGCCCGAGAAGATGCCGACGATGCCAAAGAGATTCATGGTTGTGGCAAGGCAAGACGATAAGACGGCGTAGAGAAAAAAGAGCCCGGGGTGGGTGAACATAAAGAGAAACTCGAGTGGCTCGGTAACGCCGCAAACCACCGAGGCGATGATGGCGGGAACAAGGATGACCCTGAGGCCGGCGCGGCGCTCGGGTTTTGCGGTGGAGTAGAACGCGGCTGCGATGGCGGGAAGGCCAAAGAGCTTGACCCAGCCAGTGGCGGTAAAACCGGCCCACGGCGCAAGCTCATTAAGGGGGCGCGTGCTATGGGAGAGGATGGGGAGCAAGCTGCTCCACGTGGCGTAGATGCCGTCGTTAATGACCAGGTTGTCGTAGTAGATCGGCATGTAGAGCAGGTGGTGCAGCCCCATGGGCTCGAGCGCTCGCTCCAAAAGCACAAAGATGCCCACGCCAAAGGGGCCGACGCTCGTAAGTGCATGGCGCAGCGTTTCGGTCATTGCGTATACGGAGGGCACGATGGCGGCCGAGATAGCGGCAAGGGCAAACACGGCAAAAAAGCTGATGAGGTAGACCAGCGAGGAGCCCGAGAAGGTGCCGAGCCAATCGGGAACCTTGGCATCGTAGAAGCGGTCATGGATGGCGACGACGGTTGCCGATACCGCCAGCGGGCCGATAATGCCGGTGTCGAGCGTCTTGATGCCGTCGATGATGGTGATGCCGCTAGCGGAGGTCAAAGACGACGGGTACTTAAGTCCAAGATTGTCTCCGCTCAGCTTAATGATTTCGCTCAAAAAGAAGCAATAGGCAAAATAGGCCACGAGTGCCTCGAGGCAGCAGCGTGCCGGTTGCTTTTGGGCAAGGCCGATGGGCAGCGCTACAGCAAAAAGGAGCGGAAGGCGCTTAAAGACCGTCCACGAGCCGCGCTGGATGATGGTCCAAAAAACATACCAAGGGGTTCCGTATACGGCGAGATCGCCGACGATGTCCGCAGACGTTGCGAGGGCGGAGACGCCGACCATAAGGCCCGATATGGAAAACAGCATGGCGGGCGCGAACATTGCCCCGCCAAAGCGTTGGATTTTTTGCAGCATGTTCTGCCTCCCGAATATCGAGGCGCGTTGCGCGTGGTGAAACGTTTAAACAATGGATTCATTGTAGAGGACCAGACGATTGTCATACCGGCAGTTTTGAGCGAAACCGGTTTGGGCGCGACAGAAACCGTCAACGGTTAAATCCTGTCGCTTTGCCGATAATCGGTTTAAACAACTTCAAGAAATGCTATCGTGCCTAGCCATACATATTCATTAGAGGTGAAGTCATGCCAAAAGCGATTTACGAAGGAATCTACCGCGAGATCCGTTCGCGCATCATTAACGGGACTTATGCGTTTCAGGAGATGCTGCCAACCGAAGCCGAGCTGACCGCGGAGTTTGGCTGCACGCGCAATACCGTTCGACGCGCCTTGAGCATGCTGGCCGACCAGATGTTTGTGCAGCCTATACACGGCAAGGGCGTGCGCGTTATTTGGCTCAAGGGCGAAACCGACATGCTGGGCGCACTCGAGGAAGTCGAGTCGTTTGGCGAATTTGCAAAGCGCAATAATGCCGTTGCATCGACGGACGTTAAGTCTTTTGAACATTTGATTTGCACCGAGCAACTCTCTCGTCGCCTGGGCTTTAAGGTGGGCGAGGAGTTGATTCGCGTGGTGCGTGTCCGAAGCCTTAACGGCAATGCGCGCCAAGTAGACCATGGTTACTTTTTGGAGTCAATCGCCAAGGGCCTGACGCCCGAGATCGCCGCAAAGTCAATTTACGACTATCTGGAGCACAAACGCGGCGTCAAGGTGATGGCGAGTCGCCGTACAGTGAGCGTCGAGCTCGCCAACGATGAGGACTGCAGCTATCTTGACCTCGGCAAATACAACTGCGTTGCCGTCATGGAGAGCCAGTCGTACACCTCGGACGGCATCTTGTTCGAGGTCACGCATGCCCGCACGCATCCCGAGATCTTCCACTACCGCGTCAACTCCAAGCGATAGCCGGCTAGCTCGCAGCCTGACGAGACTCATGCCCTCAAAGCGAAAACGCCCGGTCAAACCGACGATGCATCGGCTTGACCGGGCGTTTTCTCTGCATTCGATAACAAATAATTGTTTATACAAAACTTGTCAAGTATCAAGTTGAAATTACCGTTCACCGAAGTTTTTCTACCGCTCTAGTAATACTTGTTCAAACAACT
>PPYF01208805.1_pt1 | contig 18299 bp, 11 predicted proteins | sample 1559871 | NCBI WGS metagenome assembly PPYF01 (sample SAMN08240021, study PRJNA423297) | Human gut metagenome, whole genome shotgun sequencing project. | reverse complement strand
GATTCCAGGTAACTACCAATTATATCAGTTCATTATAAAAACCTTAGATTTTTGTCTTGACAACTGAGCCATTATAATTCTAACATCAATATTATTATCTCAAGGAATAAATCCTCCATGTCATACTGTGTCTTTAGTTGTACCATAAATAGCAAAGTCTTTTACAAATATCTTCTTCCTACTTTATTCTATGTTTTTCAATTTTCACTTTTTATTAATGACTATATTTTAAAAATCTAAACATTTTCACTTTTTCCAAAGTCAAAATAATATAACTAATCATTAAACACACAACCACTGTAGCTATATATTTATATAATGAATTAGAAAAAAACACTTCCCCATTTATAGTAATTTCACCCCACATCTTCAACACCCTGAAATGTATTATATACATAATAATGCTGGATTCTCTCAAAAATCGCATGACTTTTTCTGAAATCCTGATCTGCTTTTCACAATATATGCAGTTAATCATAATAAAATATGTTGCCGGAACAAGCATAAAAAAGCAATCCGGTTCTTGCATATAATTATGCGTATGCATGAAAATTGCTTCACATAAAACACCAAAAAGAGAAATCACAAGAGCTATTTTCCTTTTTTTCCACAATACCAGTTTTGTCTTTTCGGTTTCCGCAATATATTTTCCCATTACAAAATAAATCATTCCTGCCATAAAAGAGTTCGGGGGGAAAAAATAAATATTACATTTTTCATAAAAACTTCCAATATACGGACTGACGAGTCCATAGTATGCACTCAGAAATGTTGTACATAAAAATGCAACTCCACTAATCACGAACGCAATTTTATTCCCCCACATTTTTGCTATAACAAAAATAATCACTGCACATATCATAGACGCATTTAAATACCATGACCCCTGGAAACTTGATGACCATAATAATGAATTTATAAATATAATTATGGCGCCTTTTTTTCCATATTCCGAAACATATTTCGTATATCTAAGTTCAATACATACCGAAAACATAATAATAAACCAAAATAAATATAATAGTCCCAACCGTTTAAGATATGTATATAATATTTTCTTTTTTTCTTCCTCTCTTGCAAGTGATATTTTTCTATATAAAAAGTATGCCGATATTCCAAAGAAGAAGGGAACTGCCAGTCGCGCTATCCCTTGAAATATTATATTATTTAATAGTGGTTCAAAAGAGTTCAATGGTCCACTATGTATTCCAACAACCATAAGCGTTGCTGTGAATTTTAACATGTCTATTAAATTATTTCTTTTTTTCATATAAACTACATTTTCACCCATTTTCCTGTTTCATCTACATAATACTTGCCATCATCTACCCATTCATCAATTGCCATTTCTCCGTTCGATTTTAAATAGTAATTACCAACCCATTGGTTTGTAGTCATTACTCCACTTCCATTCAGATAATACCATTTATCACTAATTTTCTCCCAGCCGGTCTGCATTACTCCACTTCCATTCAGATAGTACCATTTTCCACTTAGTTTAATCCAGCCCATCTGCATTACTCCATTTCCATCCAAATAGTACCATTTATTTTTCACTTTTTCCCATCCAGTCTGCATTACTCCACTACTATTCAGATAGTACCATTTATCACTGATTTTCTCCCAACCGATCTGCATTACTCCGCTTCCATCCAAATAGTACCACTTTCCGTTAACCTTCTCCCATCCAGTCTGCATTGCTCCACTTCCATTCAGATAGTACCATTTTCCACTTAGTTTAATCCAGCCCGTCTGCATCCATCCCTTTGCGTCAAAATGATACCATTTTCCGTCAATATATTCCCATACAGACTTGGGATAACTTCCATTTGAATAACGATACCACCACTTGTTCCCCGATTTGATCCAACATGGTTTTTTAGCATTTTGAACCCACGCACCTGATGGATCCACATAAAAATCACCTATCCATACATCAGCTGCCATTGCTCCATTTTTATCAAAATAGTAGCACTTTCCACTGATCCATTTCCAACCAATCACTGCATTTCCTTTATCATCCAGATAGTACCAATTATCTTTATCATAAAACCATGTTTTCTTCTTGAATTCTCCACTAGACAACCAATACTTCCATTTTCCATTTACTTTTACCCAGCGGCTCTCAGCTTCTATTGCCCCTTTTTTGTCAAAACAATATTCAACTCCATCAATCTTATGAACTCCTGCATCCGTAAATGTTCTTCCGTTTTCATCGAAGTAATACTCTTTCCCCTCAAGTTCTAACCAACCTGCTTCGATTTTTTTATATTTAGTATCAATTCCTTCTTTATGGAAAGTGGCGACTACTGCAGCGGAATCTGTCGCTGTAGCATATAATTCTGCATTTGGAAGACAATCTCTCATTCTTTCATTAAACCAGCTTTTATTTCCCGTCACAACAACTGTTTTCGGATTTAATGATGTGAGAAAATACGTTGTATTGTTAAAATCAATAGAATGATGTAACATCTTCATCAAATCAATACTAATTGTTTTCCCTGTGTTTTTCTGAGACTCATCTACTTGCGGTTCTTCTGAACGAGTCTCCGGCAAATCAAGTTCAACATCACTTTGCTCTGCATAATTTTCTTCCGGGTAATTCTCTTTTAATTCAATGGAACTAATAATATCACTTTCTGTCTGATATTCCTCCTCATCTCCCAGTTGTTCAATCAACTGTTCTGCCACTTTTATAGTATCTCCTTCTGTTGGATCCAAATCTGATGTCAACAACGCCGTACGACCATATGCAGTCACTTTTGTAACAATACAATTATTATTTTCATCTACTACAGGAAGAATTTCCCCATTTTCATTTCTCTTTCTATCTACATTCATTAATTCCAAAGACATATCTCCTAGAAAAAAGGAACATTGCTCTTTATTATTCTCTAAATCTGTAATAATCTCGGTTCCATTTCTCTTAGCTGCCTCAATAATATCATCATAAATATACTGATTATCCCATCTTCTATTTTCATCTGACACATACCTATCATTATACTCATTAATGTACAATCTATCCGTTGGAATTGCATCCAGAATCTCATCTCCACTTCCGATGTGATCACTATGAGCATGAGTTGCAATATAAAAATCTAATTTCTCTACTCCTAGAACTTTTAAATAATGAATAACTTGCTGCTCATATCCTTTCTCTTTAGTGATTCCACTACGAAGAGGATACCTTTCATCACTTCCATCTGGATAATCCCAGTCTTCACCTGAATCTACCATTCCATAGTGCCCATTACTTTCCAATAATATAGCATCTGTGGAACTATTTAAAGATATAAAATGAATCTTCATATTCCCAGATTCTTTTGCTTCCACACGACAAACTGGGAGCAATGTAATCGCTCCCAGAATAATCCCTAATATAATAACGCCTTTTATGATATATTTTCTTCTCACGCCTCTCGACATTCCTTTCTGCATCGTCTGATAAAGATAGTATATATCATAATTCTTTTTTTTTCTACCTTTTTCCTTCCAGATATTTTTTTGCATCCTTCAAAAAACTTGCTACAATCAACACAATTACTATTCCAATAGGAAATGCCGCAATAATACTTACAGACTGTAAATTACTCATGGAACTCTCTGAAAATACCAACGCCATCGGAAGTAAGATCAACAAAACACACCACATCAACTGAATCATTCTGTGTGGGTTTTCTCCATCTTTCAATCGATGGTAACTATAACAAGATGCAATCAACGCAATAGAGTCAAAAGACGTCGCATAAAAAGCTATCATCGTAATTAAAAGTAACAACAACACAAGCGGTGCGCATGGCAATGTACGAATTACAGATATAATCATCTCATAGAGGTCACCTGTCTTTTCATAAATTACAAGGAAATCTGCTTTTCCAGCCACTTGCAATCCCAGAGAATAATTACCAAGAATTATAAAACTTACAATCGTTGATCCTACACCAAAGGCATATCCACCTAGGATGGTCTGTCTAACTGTACGCCCTCTGGAAATATTACCGATAAAGAAAGGAGCAGCTACACACCACACCATCCAATACGCCCAGTAAAAGATTGTCCAATTTTGAGGAAAGGACGTTGTTCTTTGAGGATCTGTATAAGTCGCGAGTTCAAAGAAATTTTGAAACATCCTCCCAAGCGCAGATACTCCTGTCTCAATAATATACTTTGCCTCTCCGCCAAAAAGTAATACAAAAGCTAATAATCCAAAGAATAAATATACACAAGATTTCGCAAGAATACTAATCCCCTTAAAACCATGTAATAAAGAATATGTATACACAATGCATGTAACAATTAAAATCACAATCGTAACTACTGTCCGATTTAATTGCACATGAAACAATTCATTAATAACACTAGACATCAAAGGTGTTGCCAAACTAAAGGTAGTAGCTGTTCCTGCAATCAATGCAAATACTGCTAAGAGGTCAATAAGTCTTCCCCCAATACCATCCGTATATTTTCCAAGAATAGGGCGACAAGCCTCTGAATATTTCTGTCTTTCTCTCCTTCGGACATGAAGCATAAATCCAAAAGCTACCGCTAACACAAGATAAAATCCCCAAGGAATTAGACTCCAATGAAAAATCGGATATACACTTGCCCAATCCTGAATACTACCAAGTTCTGCAATATGTGGATCTGTCGCATACAAAATCCATTCCGAGAAGGAATAAAACAATATATCAGCGGCCAACCCTGCTGTAAACATCATTGACCCCCATGCAAAAAAAGAATATTGGGGTTTTTCATCTTGTTTTCCTAATACAATATTTCCATACTTAGAGCCTGCAACATAAAAAGAAATCAAAAACACCCCCAGTCCGATAATCAAATAATAGACTCCAAATGTATCTCCTAAAACAAAACGAATCTGACTAATGATTTTATTTGACTGTTCTGGCAAGAAAAAGAATAAAATACATAAGCCTAAAATAATACCAAGCGGCAATAATGTAATCATCCAATCAATCTTACTGCGTTCAAAATCTTTCGTATTTTTCTCCATGTTATTTCCCTCCATTTACATATTTCTCATATGTCTTGTCAATTCGAACTAATTCTTCCAGATTATCCACTTCAATAATATCTCCGTAGTTCATTAGTCGAATACCCAGTCGATACTCTGTCGGATAGCAAAACAACGCCACATCATCCCAATAAATCTGCGTATTCTTTTTCTCTTCAAACTCTATTTCCAGATGCTTCCTTAATTTTTCTCCATCTTCCTTAGACCACCTGGAGATACTAAACAGTTGCCACCCATGATTTCCTCCGGTTCTACTACAAGATTTCACCTCGTCCCCATTTAATGTCAGGAGCCATTCATCAGTTTCTTCCTCTGTCCAAATACAATTATATCCCGATCGTTCAAACTCCGGCGCCAAAATCTCCGAATTATAAATAATCTGATCACCATCAAGAATGATTACATTATCGATATATTCTCTCGCAACATAAAGAGAAGAAATATTGTTGCAAACATCATAATAAGGATTTTCAATTAATTTTAATCCTTTATATTCCTGTTCCAACGTTCGAAACTTCTCTTTCAAATAACCTACTACCACATAAATTTCTGTAATTCCATTTTTATGTAATCCTTGAATCACAGTATCTATCATACGAATGCCGTTAACTCTCACCAACGGTTTTGGCGTCTCCAAAGTAACTGGCTGCATTCTCTTCCCAATTCCGGCAGCCATAATAATTGCTCTTTCCACCTTATACATTCCCTAATTCTTCCTCCCCTAGCATCTGTTCAACAATTCTGTAATATTCTTTTGCATACCGATATTGCTTCAAAGAATATTCTCCAAATTCAACACCGCAGATTCTCTTATATTCACACCAATTGCTCCACAACAAGCCACAAATTGCAATATAACAGTATATTTTTATTCGTACTCTCTCTTCCACTTGTCCTTCAAAATATGCATCTATTAATTTTTCAACATGCTCCCTATCATACATTGCATAAATTGCAAACATAGCTATATCTACATGTACATCTTGCATACCGGCGTATTCCCAATCAATTAAATAAATCTTATCATCTTTCATTAAGAAATTATCGCATACCGCGTCAATATGTGTAAGAGCCCATTGCTTCGGCTGTCTATCAACATATTTTTTCAAACGATATACATGCGCTTTCGTTGTTTTATAATCACGATAAACAGATATCTCTCCTTGCCATAAACTTTCATAATATTCAATCTGTCCAAATAAATCAAATTCATGTTCTACCTTGAGATTAAGTTCATGAAATTTTTTTAAATACTTCATGCATTTTTTCACATCTTCATCATTTAAGCTATCACATGTTCTCGTTTCTTCTATATATTCTGTAATTTTATATCCATTTTCCGAAGACATATAAATAACTGGATCTGTAATATTCTTCCCATTCAATTGTTCATATACCGAATATTCCTGCCTGCGATTAATCATCTTATCTGTTCCTTCTCCCGGAATACGCATTATGTATTTTTTATCCCTGCAACAAAATGCAAATGAACGGTTTGTCATTCCTTTTTTCAATGAACAGATATTTGTAATTTCATCCTCTTCACATTTGAATACTTGACAAATTAATTGAATCACATCCGATTGCAGGTGATCTGAGTCACTATCCAGTTCTCTAAGCTGTTCATACGTATTGATTTCATGAACTTTTTCATGTTTAATTTCTTTTGGTGCGACAAACATACGATCTTTGTTAATTAATGCAAATTCCCAAAATGATTGATCATATTCTTTCCTTGAAGCCAATTCCTCGACTCTCTCTTTTAATGTATCCGCTTCCTCCTTAAGAATATAAGAAATACCAATCATTGTGTTTCCACATTCATTTTTTCTTACATTTACTAATTCTTTCTTACGGTTCACACGAACAGAGCTTCTCTCATCTAATTGATCTGTTACCATGTACCAAGAGTACCATTCATTCAAAGAAAACGGATTTTCTTCACACCAGATATCACATGGAACAATATAAGTATTTCCTAATTTATTTATCACTTGACACAACGAATGAAGGTTATTTTTGGTAGCATAATGCTTATTAAACACCAGATTTACATTATATTTATCAATCAAATATTCATATTGTTCTTTCATAAAACCTACAACGACATCTATTTCTGTTACTCCCACTTCAAGCAACTGACGAATAAGACGTTCTATCAATGGTTCTCCTTTAATTTCCAACAACCCTTTAGGTACTTCAACATTGATAGGAACCATACGCATACCATATCCCGCCGCCAATATCACAGCATTCTTAGGTTGCTTTTCTTTTAATTCCTTTAATGCTTTTTCCGTCAGTTCTTTCTTTTCATTTAAACATCCCTCTTTGGCAAGCGTTTTCAAAGATTGATTGACCTTTCCTACAGAACAACCTAATCTCTTGGCTATCTTTCTTTGATTATCATATTTGTATTCCACAAGGTCGTTCATAATTTCATATTCTTGTATGTTCATGTATTTTTCTCCTATCCTTTTAATGAACACCCTTATTATAAAATCTTATCCCCAAAATTTCAAGATATTAAGTAACAAATTTCTTTATACTGAAAAAGAGGTGGAAATCCACCTCTTCAAAACATATATTACATCTTTTTCAACTCACTAATCCCTGCCAAAAGCTTTTCTGCATATTTAGGATCTGTAGCCCATCCAATTCCATTAGGATTATTATCCTTACTTAACCACTCCACATAAGGAGCCTTGCCTCTTAACCATTCTCCCCATCTTGGATCAACACAATCATTTTTCAGTGGTTCCTTATTAGCATAGCATTTCAAATGCTGAACTTGGGCTCGTACACCTTCTCGTACATCTTTAAATGAATTTCCTGGATTCCCGTTTCCTGTAGCCCCTAATCCAGCAAAGTTAAATTGTTCTATTTTTACATCCCCACCAAATTTCAAATTTCCCGTTTCATGCATAGCTTGAATAAATGCCACTTCTACCTTGATTCCTTCTGCCTCGCATTCCTCGTAATAAATCTGACAGAATTCTTCAATCGTAGATGCACCACCTTTCTTAAGAGCTTCTGACGGGTAATCAGCCTTTTTATTAAAACATTTCACCATCTGACTTACCGTCACCGAATTTTTTCCACTAATGCTGTAATATTTAGTTGTCTGCTCATTAGATGGTGGTGCATTGGATGGCTTTTTTGCATCGGGATCCCACACTCCATTAGAATCAACATAATCATCGCCAATCCATGCATCTGATGCCATTACTCCGTTCTTATCAAAATAGTAACATTTTTTAGCAATCCATTTCCAGCCAATAACCATAGCTCCATTGGAATCCAAATAATACCATTTATTGCTCAACTTTTTCCATCCTGTTACCATCCAACCCGAGCCATCAAAATAATACTTTTTCCCATTTATCGTTTCCCAATTGGATTTTGTGTAACTTCCATCCGAATGACGATACCACCACTTGCTACCAGATTTAATCCATCTCGGTCTTTCCATCTTAGGATTCCACACTCCGGAAGCATCAACATAATCGTCGCCAATCCATGTATCTGATGCCATTACTCCGTTCTTATCAAAATAGTAGCATTTTTTAGCAACCCATTTCCAACCAGTAATCATAACTCCATTGGAATCCAAATAATACCATTTGCCATCTAACTTTTTCCAACCGGTCTGCATCACTCCACTGGAGTTCATATAATACCATTTGCCACTTACTTTCTGCCACCCCGTCTGCATAGCTCCGCTTCCGTTCATATAGTACCATTTACCTTTAACTTTCTCCCAACCGGTCTGCATCCAGCCAGCTTTATCGAAATAGTACCACTTTCCATCAATCTTTTCCCAGTTAGACTTAGTGTAACTTCCGTCAGGATGGCAATACCACCATCTGGAGCCTGATTTTACCCAATGCGCCTTCTCCATATCTGGATCCCAGACTCCGTTCTTATCTACGTAATCATCCCCAATCCATGTATCAGCCGCCATCACTCCATCTTTATCAAAGTAATAACATTTACCGCCAATCCACTTCCAACTGTTGCTCACTCTCGCTCCGTTGCTACTTAAGTAATACCACTCATCATCCATTTTTAGCCAGCCGGTTTTCATATCTCCATTTGGTTTGCTGAGATAGTAATATTTTCCTCCAATCTCTTGCCAACCAGTTAACATAATCCCATTGGATCCAAAATAATACCACTTTTCATTAATGAGTTCCCATGTACTTTTAGAGTAAACTCCATCTGCATCTTTCCATTTCCAAGTACCGTTAGGCTGTTTTTCCCATTCACCTTTTTTTAACCCAAAATACTCTGCAATACCTTTTGCATCAGCAATGCCCAGTTTCTTAATACCAGATTCCGTTTTCAAATAATTCTTGGCATCTGAACTGTTAGACAAAAATGCATGTTCAATAATTAATCCTGGAAAACCGTTTTTCGTAGAATTTTTAATAACAGCATAGGTACCGTTTTCTTTAGCCCCCCTATCTTTAAGCCCTAACTCCACTAGTTCGTCTTGAATCTTCTGAGCAAGTTTTTCCCCTGCATTACTATAGTTCCCACTACTTGGATAATATACTTCTGCACCTTGGGCACCAGAAGATGTAGACGAATTCAAATGAAAACTTATAAAAGCATCCGCACCTTTTGTCTTAGCCCACTCTACGCGTTTTACAATATCATCAATATTGTCTTTGGACTTTGGAAATGGACATTTCGCATCTTCTCTTGTCAAATATACCTTAACACCCTTATATTGTTCCAACTCTGTTCTACAGTATTCTGCAATTTTAAGAGTTACAACTTCTTCTTTTACACCATTTCCTTGTGAGCCCGCATGTTTAGAATCATGTCCCGGATCCAAAACAACTACCACATCTGAAGTCTTTGTATCAGCTATGCGGCCAGCTGTCCTTGCCTTATTCTGAACAGCCAATGCATCTGCAATATCATTTTTTGAAGAAACTTCTCCATTCTCTTCTATAGACACAATAGCTGCATCTACTGTCGATGTCTCACTATTGGAAGTCTCCACACTATCCATCTCTATGTAATCACTTTTTTTCGATTCATTGACAGTTTTTCCGACGCCAAAATAGGCATCTATTCCCAAATCATCTGCCATTAATTCGGTTTGCCTCACCTTGGTTGTAACAATTACTTTTTCTAAATGATAAACACCTTCTGAAAAGTTATCTCGATATAAGAATAACTCTCCTTCTCTCTTCACTGGCTTTAAAACAGACTGTTCCCCTATTTCATTTTCCATAACCAAGAGCACATTTTCTGCGTCAGAAATATTATCTCCCCATGAAAGGACAATATTCTGTTCATCGCCCTTTTCTTGTTGTGCTTCGCCGACATACAGATAGTTCAATTTAGATTCAGCATTCTTCTGATGTTCTTCTTCCGCCTTTACAGTCATCCCATATGCCGTTGAACACACTACCATTCCCGCCACTACCGTTGTAAGCCATCTTCCCAATCTTTTCTTCATGTTTTCTTAATTCCCCTTATGTACCTATTAGTATTTTTTCATATATTCCTCATATTCCATATGTCCGGAACATAAAGTTTCTCCTTCTTCTGTAATCTTAATAGATTTTGCTCCATAAGCGTCCAAATATGTATTAACCACACAGCTTATAATTTCTTGCTCACCAGTAGTTCCGAAACTTCTAAGCCATTCTCCGAAAGTTTTATCTACGTCTAACTTTAATTGTTCCCCTTCTTTTACGAGCGCACAAACTTCACTGTCTTTTGGAACAGATCCTGCTTCTATAAGATAATCCCAAATCCTATCCTCATTAATCTCATTACATTCTTTTATCTCTGTAATAAGCTCACCACTATCCGGATCTATCTTATAAATTGTTACCTCTGTTTTTTTAGCTACTGTTTCTGTCTCCCTTTCCTCTTCTCCCAACTGATTCTGCTCTTCTTGCAAAATTGACTCCTCCACCTGAGGAGTTTTCTCATTTTCATTGTTCTGAATTTCTGTCTCCTCAGGCGTTGGATCATTCTGTACATTACTTTCTCTACTCTTTTCACAACCAGCTACCGATAACATAATACAACAACATAAAATTAGTACAACCCTTTTCTTCATTGATACTCCTCCTTCTATTACGCTATCTCCATCCATTACTATCTACATAATAAATGCCGATCATGTAATCAATTTACATTCCACCGCTCTCAACATAATAGAGTTAATATACTACTACTGTTGTTCCTTTCGGAATATTGTCATAAATCCATTTAGCATTTTTAATATTTAGTCTTACACAGCCGTGTGATAATTTCATTCCAAGTCTTCCATCACTAATTTTACCACTTTTTGTATACAACACGCTGTGGAATAAATAGTTACCTTTAAACTGTGTATACCAATGGCATCGTGCTGATCCCGAATCAAAATATCTTCCTTTGATTCCCACTTTAAACACACCGGAAACCGTAGGTGTTGATGGTTTTCCCGGAGAACAAGCCCAATAATATTTTTCTTTCCACGCCCCGGCTTTGCCTGTAAATATTCCAACTCTACATGCGGATCTATCAACCAAAATCAAGTACTTGCTATTACTTTTATACATTTGGGCTTTTGCACTCATTTTACTTTCCGCTGTAGATACCATTGCTCCACTAGCAGATAATTTCCAACCATCAATCTTAACATTTGCAGCCATTGCACACTCTACACCGCCATGCTTATCGCCTGCTTTATAAAAATAATACCATTTTCCGCCTATTGCTTTCCAACCAGTACATGCAGCACCGTTAGCAGAAAAATAATACCACCTGCTATTTATTTTTGACCAACCAGTCACCATTGCTCCATTAGAATTAAAACGATACCATTTTCCACTTATCTTTCCCCAAGTATTAGCTATCATTTTATTCCCATTTTGGGGATCTAAATAGTACCATTTACTTCCTATTTTTTTCCACCCAGACACAATCTGACCAGTATAAGTATCATAATAGTACCACCCTTTATTTTCCCATGACCATCCAGCCTTCATGGCTCCACTAGAAAGGAATGTATATGTTTTCCCCCCAATCTCTACAGTAACATCCTCATACATCACCCCTGGATTTTCTTCATTTTTTTTGTTTAAATAATACCACTTTCCACCGTCTTTTATCCAGCCAGTTTTCATTGCTCCGCTTTTGTCTGTATAATACCACCCCTCTGGGCGTTTTACCCAACCTGTGAGCATAGCACCTTTTCTATTAAAGAAATATGTTTTATTCTTAATTATGCTTTTGCAATTCTCATGCATTAATCCAGAATTCTCTTTATTCGCTCCATCTAGGTAATACCATTTTCCACTGAGCTTTATCCAGCCAGTCTTCATTGCTCCACTTTTATCTGTATAATACCACCCCTCTGGGCGCTTTACCCAACCTGTCAACATCCTTCCTTCTTTATCAAAAAAGTATGTTTTAGAATCAATTATTGATTTACAATCACTAAGCATAGCACCTGGGCTTTCTTGATTATCTTTATCATTTAAATAATACCATTTGTTTTTATACTTTAACCATCCATAATACATATTTCCTTTTTGGTCATAGTAAAACCATGGGCTATCTTCACTTTCACGAAACCATCCATAATGCTTTTCTATTGGCTTTGGCTCCTCCTCAGGTTTCTGCGATTCTTCTTCATTTTCTTGATTCGAAACATCCTGCTGACTTTGCTCTTGTTGTTCCAAAATCTGCTGTGACTCTTGAGTTTCTAATTCTTCCGTCGTTTCTTCTACATTCGTTTGTTCATCGGCAAACTGCTCTACTTCCGAACTAATAGCATTACTCTCATTCTCTCCTGCATATACCACCGATGAACTCAACAGCGATAATGTAAGTAATAATACAATACTCTTTTTCTTCATTCTTTTCCTCCTTATAAATATCTTCTTACAGCATACAAGCTATTTTTATGATCCCATTTTTCATAATAGGATACTCCTTGTATCAAAGTTCCATATTTAGAATTTAATGCGTGCATCAACATTCCATTTCCAAGATATAGTGCTACATGATTCACGCGCCCTCCACTTGTATAAACTAAAATATCACCCGGATGCCATAAAGACATATTATTCTTGTTAATACTTCTTCCTCCAGCATATTGCCCTGCTGCAGTCCTTGGAATAGAAACACCCATGTATTTCATCGCCCATTGTGTAAAGCCGCTACAATCCCATCCTTTCGTACTCGCTCCACCATATCTATAAGGAACGGAGATATATTTTTTTATTTCTTCTAGTTTCTCATCAATTCCATTTGCACAATACGCTTCTCCACTGCCAGTTATTGTCCAGCCATCAATCATTTTATTAACCGCCATTGCGCACTCTGGACCACCATTACTATCATTTTCTTTATAGAAGTAGTACCAAGTATTAGTAATCTTTTTCCATCCGGTTCTTGCACCACCATCGGTACCTAAATAATACCATTTTCCTCCCAATTTCTGCCAATTAGTTTTCATGGTTCCTGACGAATCTAGATAATACCATTTCTTAGAAATTTTGTTCCATCCTTTAACCATCTTTTTACTTTGAGGATTTAAATAATACCATTTCTTATTTATTAATTTCCAACCGCTTTGTATTTCTCCACTCCTATTTGAATAATACCAATTTCCCGTATGAGAAATCCAACCAGTTTTCATGGCTCCACTTGCATCAAAAAAATATTCTTTATTATTAATTAATTTCTTTCCTTTTGAAAGCATTAATCCCGGATTTGTATAGTTAGTTTCATCTAAATAATACCATTTTTTATTAACAAATTTCCACCCAATCTGCATGACCCCATTCTGATTAGTATAATACCAACCTTCTGCTTTCTTCACCCAGCCAATCTGCATTGCTCCACTATTATTAAAGAAATAAAATTTCTTTTTAATTTCTTTCTTACATTTTTCTATCATTATTCCTGGATTTTCTTTATTTTCTCCATCTAAATAATACCATCTTTTATTGATATATTCCCATCCAGTCTGCATAGTGCCACTCTGATTAGCATAATACCAACCTTCTGCTTTCTTTACCCAACCAATCTGCATGGCACCACTTGCATCAAAGAAATATGTATCGTTTCCTATATTAGCTTTACAATTACAAAGCATTGCTCCCGGATTTTTTTCATCAGATTCATCTAAGTAATACCACGACGTTTTATCTTTAATCCAGCCATATTTAAGCTTTCCTTGATTATCATAGAAAAACCATTTTTTTACCTGCGTATCGTAAAACCAACCCTGATGTACTTCCACTTTATCAGTTTCTACTGGTTTTTCTATTAATTCTTGTTCTTTCTCCGTTTCTTCAAAGTTTTTCTCTTCTTCAACAGACTCCAAATTTTCATTTACTTCTTCTTGTATTTGACTCATATGCTGAGTATCATCCAACACCTCCTCTTCTGCACAAACTACCGTTGAGTTTAATAACACAAATACAAAAACCCAAAAAAGACTTTTACATTTCATTCCTCTTCTCCCTTGTAAAAAAATATAGCATTCCTAAATTATATTATACTTTAAAACAAGGAAAAATCAAAGAGCTTTTTATTCTTTGATTTTTCCTTGTTCTTCCAGTATATGTTTTTTTATTTGACATAAACCAAAAGCGAAAAGCTGATTTTATTCAAACTTTTCGCCTATCATTACCGCACAAAGTCTTATTTAAAAACTATTCTTCATACTCTCCCTTACACATGTCCTTCCTTTCAATATACATTCTATTACTATTTTGTCTTGATCACTAGTGGTTCTCCCGGAAGCTCCTCATCTTGCGCCTTTTTTTCTTTACCTGTGGAACATTCAATTACTCTCACCGTCTGAATCTCTTCTTCTGGTATTTCTGCAATGATACCTTCCAGCATATCACGAAACATTTGGTCTTTCGTAATATCTGTTTCTACCCACTGAGGTTCTTTGGTCTGTGCATCAAACCAAACGTACTTTTCTCGCATTTGTTCTGCCAGACATTCATCATATGCCTGCCTCAAAGCTTCTGAGTCTTCAAGAAGTCCTTGCAACTTATCGCCCATTTCGTTGTCTGCCACTTCTGCTGCAGTCAGATATCCTTCTTCTGTCATCTTCACAGCGATCATCTTCCTGCCATCCATCTCTTCCTCACCCAGCACCTCATAATCGGTGACGTAAGTAAGGTCAATATCTCCAATGCTAAGAATCTCATCTGTAGTGTCAATTGTTTTTTCACTGTCTCCGGATTTCTTCATTTTTGCAGTTTTTTCATCTTTATCAACAATATAGGTAATAGCTTCTTCTTTCATTTCTTCGCCGTTTACCACATCATAGACTAGAACTTCTTTTGTTGCCTGACGATTATATTCCTCTATACTCTTAACGTACCATTCATCCGCCTTCGGATTTTCGACCTTCGCAATATCTGTATCATCGGTCACCGCATTATCTTGGGATGTCGTTTTTTCTCCGCATCCCACTAACAATACAGATGCAAGCATTACAAGGATAACTGTCTTTTTCTTTTTCATCTCCACTTCTTCCTCTACATCTTCTTCAGATACTTTGATGCAATATAATAGGTCTTGCTATTCATTTTAAAGCGGTACCATGTATAACCATTCACCTTTTTTGAATAGCCATTTTCCACTTCTATCTGTTTACCAGAAGCCAAAGTTCCTTTAATTGTACTGTTTGTTCCGGCTCCACTTCGATAATTTACCCTTGTTGTTGTCTTATACTTTGTATACTTCTTCGCTGTAGAACCCGATGGCTTGCTTGTCCCTCCTGTAGATGTTCCCGTGCTTACTTTCTTCACATATTTGGATGCAAGATAGTAGTCTTTTCCATTCAACTTAAAGCGATACCATGTATAGCCATTTGCTGTCTTTGAATAACCATCTTCTACTTCAATCTGTTTACCGGAGGCAAGCGTTCCTTTGATTCCATGACTTGTTCCGGCTCCGCTTCGATAATTTACCCTTGTTGTTGTCTTATACTTTGTATACTTCTTCGCTGTAGAGCCAGATGGCTTACTTGTACTTGTCCCTCCTGTAGATGTCCCCGTGCTTACTTTCTTCACATATTTGGATGCAAGATAGTAATCTTTTCCATTCAGCTTAAAGCGATACCATGTATAGCCGTTTGCTGTCTTTGAATAACCGTCTTCTACTTCAATCTGTTTACCGGAGGCAAGCGTTCCTTTCACTCTATAGCTTGTCCCTGCCCCATCTCGGTAATTTACTCTTGTTGTTGTCTTATACTTTGTATATTTTTTTGTTGTATTTCCTGAAGAACTTGACCCCGAACCACCAGTTGAAGTTTTTCCTGTTACCGAAATTCCCACTGCGTCCACTGCTGTTCCGGCGCTTGTCACTGCATAAATCATGCAGGTACCCTGCTCCACACCTGTTACTTTACCGGAATCGTCAACTACAGCAATTGCCGGATCACTTGTTTCATAATAAATCTTCTCACCAGATTTAGATGTTACTTTTAACTGTTTACTTCCTCCTGCTTTAATCGTGCTGTCTGTATCCATCTTGAGATAATTGGCTGAAATATACCCTGTCTTTGATCCCCATTTTACTTTCAGCCAGTACGGATTTGACAACTGGCTGGAAACAGATAGTGTCTTGTCTGTATGCACCCCGCCAGATACGGTTACCGTTGTCCCCTTCGGAATAGTCCCAAGTGATGTTGAAGAAGCAGATGCTCCCTTTCTCAACTGTGTATTTGTCGTTGCCTTTCCCGTTTTTACATTTTTAGAAATTGTTACTGTACTGGATTGAGATGGCATATTTTTATAAACCGGAATATAAAACACAAATTTACTGTCTGCAATTCCCATTTTCCTATAGGAATCACCGGTTGCTCTCGCCTCTGACGCCGCACCTGTAAGACTTGTCATATACTGATGTCCATAATAAGGCTTTTCTACCGTATTAAAGCGTTCAAAATAAACGGTATTCTGTCCTTTTGCAATATAGGATTCAGCAATATATTGCGCACCACCTCTAATCGCAAGCAACGGCGATATCCATGGTCTCCCATAAGATTTACTATTAGAAGTACCACCTTTTGCATATTTAAGCCCTAATTCGACCGGTGAAGTTGTAGTGCTTCCATAAGCGCCGATATTGTAATAATTATAATATCCCCGATAGGATCTGCCGTCAAAGCTGGCATTTCCTGAAATGCTCTTATTTGTTAATTTTGCGCCTGTCTCCTGTCTAATCTTCGCTGCCAAATAAAGAGGACTCACTTTATTTTCTTTTCCGGCTCCAAGAATGGTCTCACCATATGTAATATCTGTCTTAACGGTATTTCCCTTTGTATTCGTATACACAATTTTCTTATTTGAAAGATCAGTTCCTTTTAGAACATTCTCCACTCCGGATACATTATGATATGCAGCATTATAATTTAATGCTTCAAAAGAAAATATATATTCATCTATTAAGAAATTTCTTGGATCAACATAATATGCCACTGCCGGTCTGCTCGCTGTCACCCATGTTGACGCATCTTTAGGAATATACGTTCCTTTTGACGCATCATAATCCCCTTTCGCTTTGCTAAGTAAAAGGCTTGCATTCTTTTTGTTTAACAAGCTCCTATTTTTAGAACTTTCATTTTTAACAACATCATTCCAGTCAAGTCCTGTGTTGACCGCAACAAACATCCAATCAGGATGCTTATCATGTAATTTTTTCAATAACACTTGATAATCTGACGGAAATTTGGCAAGTTCTGAACTATAAGTTCCAACGGAAGCGCGACTTTGACGCATGACGCTCGCCATATATCCATCGATCAATTCTTGTGTTCTTTCATCTGGATTTTCTTCTTTGGATTCTTCTGATTTTTCTTGTGATACAGACTCTGTGGAACGATCTTCTTTTGCTTCATCTTCTTCTGATTGTTCACTCTCCACAGATTCTTTTTCTGACAGTTCTGGCTCTGCCTCTGACTCATCCTCCTGCTGCAACACATTCTCAACTTCGCCAGCTTTGTTATCAACTGCCGGTTCCGCTGCTACTGTAGTCATTCCGCATAATAAAGAAGTTGTCAAAAACATGACCAGTAACCTTCTGATCTTGACGTTTTTCAATATTCGATTCTCCCCTTTCGTTTATAATCCCCTATCATACTCACATATAAAACTTTCTCAAAAGATAGTTTTACATGATAAACATAACATTATTTACTAAACATAGCAAGTTAAATTTAACATTTACATCACAAAGACCACCTTGCATATTTTCCACTAACTTTATAACCGGA
>PPYF01370601.1_pt1 | contig 18301 bp, 15 predicted proteins | sample 1559871 | NCBI WGS metagenome assembly PPYF01 (sample SAMN08240021, study PRJNA423297) | Human gut metagenome, whole genome shotgun sequencing project. | reverse complement strand
ATGAAAAGCCGGCCTTATTATGGCGGCGGCGCTCGCGATGTGGTGTTCCGCAATAACGCAATGAAAGACCTGGCGAAAGAGCCGTTTATCTTCACCATCAAATACAGTGCCGATGTTAACGACACGACGCCCGCCGTTGAGCCGGCGCAGTTCCGCGACGTTACTGTGCAGAATGTCACGGTTGACGGTACGGCAGCGAAAAAAAGCATTGTGGTTGATGGGATGACGGTGCAGGAGATGATGACTGCGTACGGTATTACCTATCCGCGCGATGCCTATCATCAGAATCTGACATTCAGCCATGTGAAGTTCCGCAACGTTCAGGCGAGTAAAATCACCTTTCTGCGTGACAGCCAGTTCGATCAGGTTAGCTTTGGCAATACCGACAAAGCCTGGAATTTTGCCCAGGTTAGCGGCATTACGCTTGCAGATAGCGTGAACAACGAGGTGATTTCAGCGACAGGGAAGGAGACGGTTGTACGGGAGGCGGCGACAAAGTAAAAAAAACGGCTCCGTAAGGAGCCGTTCTTCGGTCACGTTGACTGGTTTGCGATTAAGCGCGAACGAAGTCGATGTGAGCCAGCTTTGGCTTGAACGGGTGACGCTGTACAGCCTGAGCTTTAACTTTTTCTTCTTTACCATCAACAACGATGGTCAGAACTTCGCTGTAGAATTCAGCGTTGTTCTGGAGGTTCCACAGCTTGTCGTGATCCAGTTCGATAGCAACCGGAGCTGCTTCGCCACCATAAATGATAGCTGGGAACTTGTTAGCTGCGCGCAGGCGGCGGCTCGCACCCTTACCCTGCTCTTTACGTGCTTCTGCATTGAAAGTAAACATTGATAGCTCTCTATATAAATCCTGCTACAGGCGACCCAGCAGCAGGCAATTGATCTGCTTCACGGATGTGAAAGCGGGCGGCATTATAGCCCCCAATTCCCCATTGGGCAATGAAAACATCGAATTGGCCGAGAGGCGGAGCCACCCGATCAAGGCTGGGTGGCGATATGGCTTGCGAAGGGCGAATCAGTTGGCGGTTAAGCGCAGGCGCAGGCTGTCCGGGTAGGGGGAGAAATACTTTTGCGTCAGCAGATAATCATCCGGGTGCTCAGCCAGATAATGCTGTAGCAGCGTCAGCGGGGCGAGAATGGGCAGACGTCCAGCGTGATAGTTAACAATCACATCGCGCAGTTCGGCCCGCTGACGCACATTGAGCTGCTCGCGGAAATACCCCTGGATATGCATCAGCACGTTGGTGTGGTTTTTACGCGACGCGGGCTGCTGCAAAATGGCCATCAGCTTTTCCCGATAGGCAACAAAAAAGGCCTCCAGGTCATCCCACTCATGAATACGGGCGATAAACGGGCCGATTTTTCGATATCCCGGCTGGCTGTGTGCCAACAGGTGCAGTTTATAGCGGCTGTGAAACGCCAGCAGAGCACCGCGGCTAAGCCCATCCTGGCGCAGGGCATTGAGTTCATGCAGCGCAAATACGCGGGCGACGAAATTTTCACGCAAAATCGGGTCGTGCAGTCGCCCGTCCTCCTCAATAGGCAGCCATGGGTAGCGCTGGCGAAGGGCCGCGGTAAATAAGCCAACGCCTTCTTTGGCTCCGCGATTCCCTTGTTCATCATAGAGTCGCACCCGTTCCATACCGCAGCTTGGCGATTTGGCACAGACAATAAAGCCGGCAAATTCGGCAGCATTAGGCAGATAGCCGTCAGTAAAATGCTGCATTTTCTCGGTAACGTCTTTATCCAGATCGAGGCTAAAGCGTAATCGGGTATCCCCGGCGGTCGTGTTGACGAGTCGCAGCGCCGGGCGAGGCGTGGGGAGGCCAATCGCCATCTCCGGGCAGACGGGTTTGAAGGTCACCCACTCGGCGAGTTCATCCATCACAAAGCCCATCCGTTTGTGTCCGCCATCAAAACGTACCGCCGCGCCGGTCAGGCAACCGCTAATCCCCAGTGTCGGTTTACTGATCATCATTTCATCTCCTTAACCGTGCGTTATCACTAAAGCATAGATTCTTCCGTTTCTGGCCGCGTCAGTTTTTTTATCCTCTACACTTAACGAACTCATTGTTCGCAAAGGAGGTTGTATGAAACTATGGCCCGTTTTGACCGGTGTCGCGGTCTCACTGGCGCTGGTGGCCTGTCGTTCACCGACGCCGCCAAGCGGCGTGACGCCGATTAACCATTTCGACGCCAGCCGCTATTTAGGCAAGTGGTACGAAGTTGCTCGCTTGGAAAACCGCTTCGAACGGGGGCTAGAGCAGGTGACCGCCACCTACGGTAAACCGCAGGATGGCGGTATTTCGGTATTAAATCGCGGTTTTGACCCACAAAAAGGCGTCTGGAAAGAGAGCGAAGGGAAGGCTTACTTCACCGGCGCGCCAACCACCGCCGCGCTCAAAGTCTCCTTCTTCGGGCCATTTTACGGCGGTTACAACGTGATTGCGCTGGACGATGACTACCAGTACGCGCTGGTCAGCGGCCCGAATCGCGACTATTTATGGATCCTGTCGCGTACGCCAACGTTGCCGCCACAGGTGCGGCAGAATTACCTGAATATCGCCCGTGGCCTCGGTTTCGCCACAGACAGCCTGCTGTGGGTAAAACAGCCCGGCGGCTAGCGTAGCTCGCCGGCGCGACGAAAGCGTCCCTGATAGTCGAATACTTTTTCGCGTACCTGCCAGTACCTGTCTTTTTGGCGGGCAACGACAAAGTCGGGGGCGCGCAATAACGCCTGCTGGGCGATGATATCGGCCGGCGTCATCCAGCGCAGCGGCACGCCCGGCGTGCGGGTATGAGGGCGGATAAATAGCTGCTCGAAGGCCGTTCTCTGCGCCGGCGTATGCAAACGGAAGCGCTCACTGACGTCGGCACCGTCTTCATCGTAATAGGTGATTTTCAGCCAGCCGCCTTTATCATCCATTCCATCCTGCAACGTCATGCCGCTACAGCGTAGCACCAGCGCATCTTTCAGCTTCAGCGCCGCTTTCAGCATATCGTCCGGGTCAACCAACACCGTATCGCACTCGCGGCAGCGGCGGGCGGCAATATCGTTTTCGGCGTTGCACTGCGGGCAGTTTTTAAAACGAAAACGGTAGTCGCACTGCTCGCGATGGCCTTCGTCATCTTCCAGCCAGCCCTGACAGCGACGACCAAAATGTTCGATGAGGGTACCGTCGGCGGTCGTTTTGCCCCAAAATGTGTTCGCAAAACCGCAGCCGGGGCAAAAAACCTGTACCGGAACATTATCGCTTTTGCCTTTGGGCGAGCCGACTTCCGGCGTATAGAGGTCGTGCGGGTTACCGGCGTAGTCGAGAATTAAGCAGTCGGTTTTACCCGGCGCCAGCCGCAGGCCGCGGCCGACAATTTGTTGATATAGGCTGATGGACTCGGTCGGACGCAGGATAGCAATCAGGTCAACGTGCGGGGCATCAAAGCCGGTGGTCAGGACTGAAACGTTAACCAGATAGCGAAACTGTTGCTGTTTGAAGGCTTCGATCAGTTCATCGCGCTGCGGGCCTGGGGTTTCACCGGTAATCAGCGCCGCATCGTCGGCGGGCAGCAGGCCGGTGATCTCCCGGGCGTGTTCGACGGTGGCAGCAAAAATCATCACCCCTTTGCGCGTTTGGGCGAACTCAATAATCTGGCTGATAATGTGCGGCGTAATGCGCTGCTGCTGTTTTAGTTCGCGATTAAGATCGGCTTCGCTAAAAAGACCGTTGCTGTTGGCCTGCAGGCGGCTGAAATCGTACTGAACGACCGGCATATCCAGCCGCTCCGGCGGCGTCAGGTAACCATGCTTGATCATGTAGCGCAGCGGCAGTTCGTAAATACAGTCGCGGAAAAGCGCTTTTTCATCTCCGCGCACCATGCCGTGATAGTGAAACTGATAAATCCATCCTTTACCCAGGCGGAACGGCGTGGCCGTCAGGCCAAGCAGGCGAATGTGAGGATTCACTTTGCCGAGGTGAGTGAGGATTTGCTGATACTGGCTGTCATCGTCGTCGCTGATCCGATGGCACTCATCGACAATCAGCAGTGAGAACTCACCCTGAAAATGGTCCAGATTACGGGCCACGGACTGCACGCTACCAAACACCACTTTACCGTGGCTCTCTTTGCGCTTCAGGCCGGCCGCGTAGATATCGGCCTCGAGCCCCAACGCGCGGTATTTCGCATGGTTTTGCGCAACCAGCTCTTTGACGTGGGCCAGCACCAGTACGCGGCCACGCGCCAGCCGCGCCAGTTCGGCGATAACCAGGCTCTTTCCTGCTCCGGTCGGTAACACGATAACCGCAGGCTGCGTATGGCGGCGAAAATAGGTCAGGGTCGCGTCGACCGCTTCTTGTTGATAGGGGCGTAGTGTAAAAGTCATTAGCGTGATGATTGTCCTTAACTGCCAAATAGTATGCCATGAATCTTTTCACTTGAGTGACATGACAAGCCCGTTATACTTACCGATTGTTACTACCCCATTTTTCGGACGCTGAGTCCGACACCCAGCACTATTACAGGCTAAAAATACTTCATGCGACTTGATAAGTTTATCGCTCAGCAACTCGGCGTCAGCCGTGCTATTGCCGGGCGTCAGATCCGCGGCAACCACGTGACTATCGATGGCGAAGTGGTGCGCGATTCGGCATTTAAACTGCTGCCTGAACACGAGGTTGCCTACGAAGGCAACTCGCTGACCCAGCAAAACGGCCCGCGCTACTTTATGCTGAACAAACCTCAGGGCTACGTCTGCTCAACCGACGATCCCGATCACCCGACGGTGCTTTATTTCCTTGATGAGCCAGTGGCGTACAAGCTGCATGCCGCCGGGCGTTTAGATATCGATACCACCGGTCTGGTTCTGATGACCGACGATGGTCAGTGGTCGCACCGTATCACCTCTCCGCGCCATCATTGTGAAAAAACCTATCTGGTGACGCTGGAAAATCCGGTCAGCGATGATACCGCCGAGCAGTTTACGAAAGGCGTTCAGCTGCACAACGAGAAAGAACTGACCAAGCCCGCGGTGCTGGAAGTGATCACCCCGACCGAAGTGCGTCTGACCATTACAGAAGGGCGCTACCACCAGGTGAAACGTATGTTTGCCGCCGTGGGCAACCGCGTCATTGGTCTGCATCGCGAACGCATTGGCGCAATTGCGCTTGATCCTGATATGGAGCCGGGTGAATACCGCCCGCTCACCGAAGCAGAAATTGCCAGCGTTGGCGCGCCAGAGCGCTAACAAACCATCGAGGTAGATTGTGACGTCCAGGCCGCGCTCGTCGTTAAGTATTGTGTTTATTCTTGGCCTTTTGGCCATGCTCATGCCGCTGTCGATCGATATGTACCTTCCGGCGCTACCGGTCATTTCGGCGCAGTTCGGCGTGCCGGCGGGCAGTGCACAGATGACCCTCAGCACCTATATTCTTGGGTTTGCGGTGGGTCAGCTATTGTATGGCCCAATGGCGGATAGTCTTGGGCGTAAGCCGGTGATCCTCGGCGGTACGCTGATCTTTGCGACCGCGGCGGCAGCCTGTGCGCTGGCGCCGACGATCGACTATCTGATTGTGACCCGCTTCTTCCACGGCCTGGCGGCTGCGGCGGCAAGCGTGGTGATCAATGCGTTGATGCGCGATATTTACCCGAAAGAAGAGTTTTCGCGCATGATGTCGTTCGTGATGCTGGTGACGACCATCGCCCCGCTGGTGGCTCCTATCGTGGGGGGGGCCGTGCTGGTGTGGTTTAGCTGGCACGCCATCTTCTGGATCCTGGCGGTAGCAGCGCTGCTGGCGTCGGCCATGGTCTACTTCTTTATTGATGAAACCCTGGCCGTTGAAAAGCGTCAGCCGTTTCATTTACGCACCACGCTTGGCAACTTTGCCTCGTTGTTCCGCCACAAGCGCGTGCTTTCCTATATGCTCGCCAGCGGCTTTAGCTTTGCGGCCATGTTCTCGTTTTTAAGCGCGGGGCCGTTTGTTTATATCGAGCTAAACCATGTGTCGCCGCAGCATTTTGGCTACTACTTCGCGCTGAATATCGTCTTCTTGTTTGTCATGACCACCATCAATAGCCGTTTCGTTCGCCGAATGGGCGCGCTGTGGATGTTCCGCGCTGGGCTGACAATCCAGTTTGTGATGGCGCTGTGGATGGTGGCGTGTGCGCTGTTGGACGTTGGATTCTGGTCACTGGTGCTGGGGATTGCGGTATTTATCGGCTGCGTGTCGATGGTCTCCTCAAACGCGATGGCCGTGATCCTCGATGAGTTTCCGCATATGGCCGGAACGGCGTCATCGCTGGCGGGCACGTTCCGCTTTGGTATCGGCGCGATTGTTGGTGCGCTGCTGTCCATGGCGACTTTTACCACCGCCTGGCCGATGCTGATTTCCATCGCCCTTTGTGCTACCTGCTCCATTCTCTTCTACCGCTACGCCAGCCGTCCTCGAAAAACCGCGCAGTAATCTCTCATTTCAGGGGCCAAATGCGCCCCTTTTTTGATAAACATCAACAGAAATTGTATTTCTGATAGGGTGTAATGTTTCTTTTATGTAAAATCCACTTATGTAAAAAGTCACATTGTTGTAGATAAAAAGGTTGTGTTAGATCACAGAAACGGGTACATATAGCGCGAAAACGCATCAGTGCACCGAACTATGTCGTAGGAAGAATGTTGAATGCTGGCGTTTTTTTTCTGGATGCAGGACGATTTGTCAACAATGTGTTAATATGGATGTGAAATAATTGTGAAGCACTTTGCTTCCGGGGAAAGAACGTAATGACATTTCAGCTCTCAATCGTACATCGACTGCCGCAGGACTATCGTTGGTCTGCGGGTTTTGCAGGTTCGAAAGTTGAACCGATTCCGCAAAACGGCACGTCAAATGACAACACGCTGGTGGCGCTTAAATTATTAAGCCCGGACGGCGATAAAGCGTGGCCAGTCATGCACTCATTAAGCCAGGCGTTAAGCGATATCTCCGTCGACTGCTCGGTACTCGAGTGCGAAGGGGAGCCGTGCCTGTTTGTTAAACGCCAGGATGAGTTTGCCGCAACCTGCCGTCTGAAAAATTTCGGCGTGGCGATTGCCGAACCTTTTTCCGGCAACAATCCGTTTTAACCGTCAGCTCAGCGCAATGAGCTGACGCGTATATTCCTGCTGCGGTGCTGCAAAAATGCGCCGACACTCACCTTGCTCGACGACCTCTCCCTGCCGCAGAACGATGACCTGGTGGCACAGCGAACGAATGACCTGCAAATCGTGGCTGATAAAGATATAGGCCAGCCGATGCTTCTCCTGTAGCGCCTTGAGCAATGCCAGAATCTGCGCCTGCACCGTGCGATCGAGCGATGACGTAGGCTCATCCAGTACGATTAGCTGCGGTTTCAGAATCAGCGCGCGGGCAATCGCAATACGCTGGCGCTGCCCGCCGGAGAACGCCGCAGGATACCGCTGGCGGGTATCAGGGTCTAATCCCACTTCCTGCATGACCTGAATCACCTGCTGTTCGCGCTCGGCTGCGGAGAGCGTGGGGTGATGCACGCGCAGGCCTTCTTCGATAATTTGTAGCGCCGTCAGGCGTGGGTTTAACGATGAGTTGGGATCCTGAAATACTACCTGGATCCGGTGGCGCAGTGGCAGCATCTGTTTGCGCGTGCGGCCTTGAAGCGCCTCGCCATCGAAAACAATATCGCCCTGCGAGGTAATCAGCCGTAAAAGCGCCAGCCCGGTGGTACTTTTGCCAGAACCTGACTCACCGACCAATCCCAGCGTTTCACCCGCCCGCAGCGTAAAGCTCACCTCTTTGACCACCTGATTCTCATCCACGACCCGGCGCAGAATGCCTTTACGGATAGGGAACGCGACGCTGAGCTGGTTGACTTCCAGCAGCGGTGCGGCATCAGACGCGAGGGGAATCGGCTCCCCCGTCGGTTCACTGTCGAGTAATTTACGGGTGTACGGATGCTCGGGCTTCGCAAAGAGCGCCGCCGCCTCGTTGCGTTCGACGCAGCGGCCATGCTGCATGACCGCAACGCGATCGGCAAGCTTGCGCACGATGCTGAGGTTGTGGGTGATAAACAGCATTCCCATGTTCAGCTCTACGCGCAGTTCGCGTAAAAGCTGGAGGATTTGCGCCTGTACCGAAACATCCAGCGCGGTGGTGGGTTCATCGGCAATCAGTAACTCCGGGCGCGTGAGCAGGGCCATGGCAATCATCACGCGCTGGCGTTCGCCGCCGGAAAGTTGGTGGGGGAAGTCTGTGAGTCGTTTTGCCGCATTGCGAATGCCTACCCGGTCAAGGCAATCGAGGATCTCTCCGCGCGCGGCCTCTTTGCGCATTCCACGGTGCAGGGAAAGTACTTCATAAAGCTGTTTTTCCAGGTTGTGTAGCGGATTAAGCGACACCATCGGTTCCTGGAAAATCATCGCAATGCGGTTACCGCGCACGCCACGCAGGGACCGTTCGCTGGCATGCAGTAAAGACTCGCCGTGAAAACGGATATCGCCGGTTGGATAGCAGGCCGGGGGGTCCGGCAGTAGACGCAGGATGGACAGCGCCGATACGCTCTTTCCAGAACCGGATTCACCGACCAGCGCCAGCGTTTCCCCGGCGTTGACCGACAGCGACAGCTCTTTCACCACGGTTGTGAGCTGGCCCTGCTGCTGGAAGGCTATGCTGAGGTTATCGATTTCCAGAAGTGGCTGTTGCATCTTATACCGCCTTAGAAGGATCGAAAGCGTCGCGCACCGCTTCGCCAATGAAAATCAGCAGCGACAGCAGGGTGGCGACGCAGAAAAAGCCGGCGATCCCAAGCCATGGGGCCTGGAGATTATTTTTACCCTGTAGCAGCAGCTCACCCAATGAGGGGGAACCGAGCGGCAGGCCAAAGCCGAGGAAATCCAGCGAGGTCAGGGTCGTGATTGAGCTGCACAAGATAAACGGAATAAAGGTGAGCGTCGCAACCATCGCATTGGGCAGCATATGGCGCAGAATAATGCTGCGGTCGCCGACGCCCAGCGCTTGCGCCGCTCGAATATAGTCAAAGTTACGCGTCCGTAGAAATTCAGCCCGCACCACGCTAACCAGCGACATCCAGCCAAACAGCACGGTAATCGCCAGCAGCCACCAGAAATTTGGCTGCACCACGCTTGAGAGCAAAATAATCAAAAATAGCGTCGGCATTCCTGACCACACTTCAATAAACCGCTGGCCCCACAGGTCGATACGACCGCCGTAATACCCCTGGATTGCGCCCACCACCACGCCCATCACGCTGGCAAAGAGGGTAAAAATCAGACCAAACAGCAGCGAAATACGGGTGCCGTAGAGGATCCTGGCCATTACGTCCCGGCCGTTGGCATCGGTACCGAGCCAGTTTTGTCTGGACGGTGGTGAAGGGAAGGGAGTCACGGTGCTGTAGTTAATGCTGCTGGCTCCAAAACGAATCGGTGCCCATATCACCCAGCCGTTGTTCTCCAGCCGCTGCTGCAGCCAGGGATCCTGGTAATCAGCCGCGGTAGCGAACTCGCCGCCAAAGGTTTTTTCACTGTAGTTTTTCAAGACAGGGGTATACAGGTTGCCCTGATAGCTCACCAGCAGTGGACGATCGTTAGCGATCAGTTCAGCACAGAGGCTGCAGATAAACAGCAAGGCGAAAATCCATAAAGACCAGTAGCCGCGGCGGTTGTGGCGAAAGCGCGCCCAGCGCGCCTGGTTGACGGCACTTAATGTCATATTAGCGGCCCTCAAAATCAATGCGCGGATCCACCAGCGTGTAGCTGATGTCGCTGACGATATTCATCAGCAGGCCGATGAGCGTGAAGATATAAAGCGTACCAAACATCACCGGGTAATCGCGCGAGACGGTGGCCTCGTAGCCGAGCAGCCCCAGTCCATTGAGTGAGAACATCACTTCAATCAGCAGCGAACCGGTAAAAAACATGCTGATGAAGGTGGCGGGGAAGCCGGCAATCACCAGCAGCATGGCGTTACGAAAGATATGTTTCCACAGAATCTGGCGCTCACTTACCCCTTTTGCCCGGGCGGTTACCACGTACTGTTTGCGAATCTCATCGAGAAACGAGTTTTTGGTCAGCATGGTGAGTGCGGCAAAGCCGCCAATTACCGTCGCCAGCACCGGCAGGGTGATGTGCCAGAGATAGTCGGTTATTTTTGAATACCATGGCAGGGTGGCGAAGTTAGCCGAGACGAGCCCACGCAGCGGGAAGATATCGTAATAGCTGCCGCCGGCGAAAAAGACGATCAGCACTATCGCGAATAAAAATGCCGGAATGGCGTAGCCGATAATAATGCCGGTGCTGGTCCAGATATCAAAACGACTGCCGTTGTACACCGCTTTACGGATACCGAGTGGAATCGACACCAGGTAAATGATTAACGTACTCCATACGCCAAGCGAGACCGATACCGGCAGGCTCTCTTTCATAAGTTGCATCACTGACGCGTTACGAAACAGACTGTTGCCGAAATCGAAGCGTAAATAGTCACCGAGCATTTTGAAATAGCGCTCGTGCAGCGGTTTGTCGAAACCGTAGCGCTGGGTGATCTCAGCGATGACTTCCGGATCAAGACCGCGCCCGCCACGATATTGGCTCTCGGCGATGTTGCTGACGCCAACTCGCGATTGACCGCCGCCCATGCCGCCACCGCCGCCGCCGCCGGGTAAGGTGCCCTGATGGCCAAACTCCACGGCCGCAATGGCCTGGTCCACCGGGCCGCCGGGGGCTATCTGCACGATAAAAAAGTTGAGGGTGATGATGGCCCACAGGGTAGGGATGATGAGCAGCAGGCGGCGGATCAGGTATGCACCCATAAATTCTCCTTAGCGTCGGGACGCGGGCAGCCTTGCCGCCTTGTTAACGTCATACCACCAGGTGTCAAAGCCGGGAGCATCGGGGCCAGAACTGTAGAGTGGGTGTATACCCGGGTATGAAAATTTATCCCAATGGGCGATTCGGCTGCCGGACATAAACCACATCGGCAGCATGTAATGGTTCCAGGTCAGGACGCGATCCAGCGCGCGTCCTAAAGGAATGAGTTTTTGCTGGTTGCCCTGCCAACGGATGATCTGGTTGATCAGACTGTCGATTACCGGGCTGGCGACGCCGGGGGCGTTATAGGTGGAGTTTATGTATTCCGACGACCAGGAGATCTGCAAATCGGCGCTGGGCCAGGGGGCTGCACGCCACAGGCTTGGCATCATGTCGTAGTCGCGTTTACGCAGGCGGTTAGTTATCTGTGAGATATCCACCTGGCGCACATCCATGGTGATGCCAAGGCGCTGTAAATTGTGCTGGAACGGCATCACCCATTGGTCGTTGCCGCCGGATGGCAGTAGCAGCTCAAAGCGCAGAGGCTGACCGGTTTGCGTGTTGACGCGCTGTTGGCCTTTTAGCACCCATCCTGCCTCGGTCAGCAGGCGACCTGCTTCCAACAGATTCTCGCGGTCGAAGCCGTCGCCGTTGGAGGTAGGCGGTTGGTAGATTGAGGTGAACACTTCTGGCGGTATTTCCGCTTTTAACGGCGCCAGCAGCGTTAACTCGTCCGCTTTGGGGTAATCGCGCGCAGCGTATTCGGTGTTCTGGAAATAGCTGCTGGCGCGGCTATAGGCATTGTAAAACAGCGCCTTGTTCATCCATTCGAAATCAAATGCCATACTGACGGCTTGCCGCACCCGGCGGTCGTTGAAGACGGGACGCTGAATATTAAACGCCAGCCAGCGGGTGTCCTGTGCGGCATTATTTTTCTGCTCATCCTTAACGATATAACCGTTAGCAAAGTTTTTACCGATGTAGCGCGTGGCCCAGTTTTTGGCGCTGCTCTCGGTGCGAACGTCGAATGCACCTGCCTTGAAGGCTTCAAAGGCCACGTTATCATCGAGATAGTAGTCATAGCGTAGGGAGTCGAAATTCCAACGCCCGCGGTTAACCGGCAGCTCTGCCGCCCAGTAGTCTTTGACTCGCGAGTAGACAATATACTGCCCCATTTTCCAGTCGCTAATGCGATACGGGCCGCTGGCTAGCGGTGGGGAGCTGAGCGGATCGCTGAGCTTATGATCCTTCCAGAACTTTTCCGGCAGGATCGGCAGGGTAAACAGCCCCAGCATATCTTCTTTGCCCGGCTTAGCCAGTTCGATGCGCACGGTTAACGGCGCAATGGCTTTGACGGTGGTGCCTTTGTAGATCAGGCGAAACTGCGGCACGCCTTCGGTCATAAATTTGTTGAAGGTGAATGCCACGTCGCTGGCGAGAATAGGGCTGCCGTCGTGGAAACGCGCGTGAGGATTAATCGTCAGCTCAACCCACGAATAGTCATCGGCGTAGCGAGCGTGCTCGGCGACGAGTGGATAGTAGCTTCCGGCTTCGTCGTCTGAGGTGGTAAACAGGGCATCATACAGGGAGTCCGTGCGAACGGCAGCGTTACCGCGGAGCGCATAGCGGTTGAAGTTATCAAAGGTGCCCAGCGCCGCGAGCGTAATGTTTCCGCCCTTAGGGGCTGCAGGGTTCACGTAATCAAAGTGATCAAAGCTGACGGCATATTTCGGGGTGCCGATCACGGCGAATGCATAGCTTTCTTTAATCATCTGCGCCTGAAGAGGCAGGCTACACATTATCAGCAGGGCAAAACAGATACGCGCTATGATCACGACTTGGCTACCCCCCGTATTAAACGCATTGATTGAACAGGCTTTTGTCGGTGAATCTTAAATGAGGTTCATACACTTGTGAAATACTTTGCTGGCTTACGATGTTCATCAATCAGCTGTTGCAAGGTCAATGGGCGGCTTATCAGGTAGCCTTGTAAGAAATCGACACCGTGTTCACGCAGCCAGGCCGCCTGTTCTTCCGTTTCGACACCTTCTGCCACTGTCACCAGATTCAGACGGTGGGTAAGGGTTAATACGGCATCAAGGACAGGAGAGGTGATGGTTTCACGGCCAATCGCATTGACAAAACCACGGTCAATTTTCAGGTAATCGAGGGTGAAGCGCTCAAGATAGATAAGCGCGCTATGGCCGGTGCCAAAATCATCAATTGCCACTTCAATTCCTTCACCGCGTAGCCAGGTAAACAGGCTCATCGCCTTTTCCTGATTCAGCATGTCGCGTTCGGTAATTTCGAGCACCAACTGGAAATAGTTTTCCGGCAGACTCGCATTAAGACGGCGAATATCCTGCTGGAAGCTGTCGGCAAGCAAATGGCCAGGTGCAATGTTGATGCCGAGCTTAGCGCCCGGCGGCAGAACATCTTTCAACAGTGGCGCATCGCGAGCAATCAGCTCAAAGAGATGGTGCGTCAGCGGCACGATGAGATTTTGTGCTTCAGCAAAGCTGATGAACGCGTCAGGAGGAATATTTCCCGCCGAAGGATGTGACCAGCGCATCAGGGCTTCAACACCGGCAATCTGTTGGTGTTTTGCATCCACCACCGGTTGGTAGACCACGTAGAATTGGCGATGCTTAATGGCGGAGAGGATCTCTTTGCCCGGACGGGAGTGCATGGTAAGGATATAGAAGCACAGAAGCCCGCCGAGTAAACCACAGGTGAGTCCTAGCAAAATGGAATACAGAGAGTTATCGGTCCCGGCAACATTGCTGTAGAGATAAATTTCCAGCGGTACGCCTTTCACCTTCACGTGCCTGACCGCGGTATCGGTGATGGCGCTGAGGGGAAGGGGTTTGTTGCTGAATGTCGAAATGGCCGTTTTACCATTGACCACCAGCGCCACGCCATTGTACGGGCTCTGCTTCGCGGAGTAGAGCACCCAGGGCATCAGGTTGGCGTTAATCGAGGCAAATATGCCGCGATTTTCCAGCAGTGGGCTTTTCACCCACAGCACGAAGGCGGGGGTTGTCGGCATCATTGGCGTGCCGGGTAAAATGCCCATGACGTGATTTTTGTTAAGATCGAGATCCGGCACCAGATCCTTTAGCGGCAGCTCCATCGGACCGGTTGCTGAAGAGCAGTACGCCACTTGATCTTTGACCAGCAAAAATGCCCGTACGTTCATGCTGAATGCCGCGCGAGCGGTTAATTCTGAGGATACTTCTTCGCAGTGATTTAAGGTGAGCGGCTGCAGAGAGTCCATGGTAACCAGAATCTGGCTGAAGTAGTTATCCAGATAGTTTTGCAGGCTGGAAATGGTGACGTCAAACTGAACGGAACGGCGGTGATGGAAAATAGAATACTGAACCGCCCCGCAGACAAGGGCAACGAGCAGGCCAGTCGCAATGCTGGCGAGAATGGTCCGGCGGTTAATTGACCTTTGACGAGTAAACATACTACTTCTCTATGCTACGGAACTCTAAAGAAAAGAATACTGATGAAGCATAAAAAAAGCACTGCCAGGGCAGTGCTTTTTTTATGCTTACCGCCAGCCAAGGGAAACTGACGGTAAACGGCATTACGAACGGCTCAGGACGCGACGAGCTTCGTTGTAACGTTTATTCCAGTATGGCTCATTCATGCTGGAAATCGTCACACCGCTGCTGGTGGATGCATGAACGAACTGGTTGTTGCCAATATAAATTCCAACGTGGCGACCGGTAGAGCCCGCACGGAACAGAACTAAATCACCGGTGCGAAGCTGGCTGCGTGAAACAGATTTTCCTGTTTCCTGCTGTTCCCATGTGGAACGCGGCAGCTCTAAGCCAAACTGTTCACGGAATGTGCGCTGCACAAAGCTGGAACAGTCAACGCCTCGTTTGGTGTCGCCGCCCAGACGGTAACGAACACCTTTCCATCCTGCGTATTGATCCATCAGACGAGATTTCACGTCGAGGTTACGCACCATGGTTTCAAATTCATCCTGAGAGGCTTGCAGTGAAGAAGTGTCTTCGCTACCCACACCATGCGTCTCAGAATGCATGTTCTTAGCGGTATTACTGGTTGTACTACATGCAGAAAGCAGAACCGCGACTGCTACTGCTGGAATCGCTCGCAAGATATATCTCAAAATCGGCTGAGATTTGACCATTTTCGTTGTTTTCCCTTGAAGTCCTTAACGACAGAGTCGTTATAAAAAATGCCAAACGCGTCTGAGACTAAATACACGCAATCAATGAGACAATTCTTTGAATTCAGTTTTGTGGTACAGCGCACAAAACTTTAATTAATGGCCAGAATAATTGCTCTTTGAAACGACAAACGCAAATGAGAGTACCTTAACGAAAGGGGCATTGCGAGTGCTTTTGCCTGATTTTTTATAAGAAATACTGATATAGAAAGTTAGCAAATGTGAATGGCTAAAATTGCGTCGGTAGAGTATGAAAAATGGGCAACCTGTTCATTGTAAACATGAATGTTATGACAGGATGATGACGGAAATAGGAGAGATAAAAAAACAGACGAAAGATGCTCACCTTTCGCCTGCGCTGTCAGAAGCAATGGTTATTTATTGGTCGCTTTTATTTTGCCCAATTTGGGTAAGTTGCATTCGAATAACTTAATGGCTTTATCGCTTAACGACGTCAACAGAACCCATGGCACGCCAATCAACACAGAAGTTAACGACCCGACGGCGATATCGGTGAACCAATGCGCGCCGATCATTACGCGAGGAAACGCAAAGATCACGAAAATAACCAGCGAAATAAGGAATGCTTTTACGCCGAAATAGCGCCACATAAAACAGGCGAATATCAGCAGCATCATGCCATGGTCGCCCGGGAAACTATCACGGGAGCCATCTTTAGTATTAAAGGCCACGTAGTCGCTTACCCGATGCGCGCCAGGGACTGATAGCGATGGGCTACTGCGGGTCACCGGTATTAAATGCTGGGCTAGCTGATTGATAATCACCGCGGCCAGCAGCATGACCAGGCCAATAATGACGATCCGCCGGCGGCCATGCGTGTCTTCTTTGAGCCAGAAGTTCAGCATCAGGCAACCCATGGCCAGCAGTGAACAGCCGTCAAAGGCGCGGTTATTAATAATGGCTAAAAACCACGCGTAGGTCAGGTTACCGGCATTCAGTCCCTGATTAAAGAAACGGAAAATTGCCACATCGATTGTTGACCACAACCCGTGGTTGATGGGCAGGTACCAGGACAGGAATAACGCCACACCAGCGGCGTTAAGCATAAAAATTAAGGGAAAGCGTGTACGCATTATCGTCTTCACAGCAATTAATCTCGCTGGCAACCTTAGCGGCATTACCCTAAACGAAGTTTCAACAGTGCAGATTGGAGCGCATTCCAGTCGGTTTCAGCATCATTAATCAGCTCAATGCGGCTATCTGGCGGTGCGACATTCTGAGTCTCAATATGCAGATCAGCGCCCTGGCGATTAATACGTACCAGCCCTTCGGCAATGCGCATCACCGCTTTAAGCCGCGCAACCGGCGCCAATCGCGCCCATTCTAGCAGGCCAATGGTGTCAAACTGCGTCTCGGCATCAAAAATCCATCCGCAGGCGTGATAGCCCTGTCCTTGATTGACGCTGCGACGCCAGCGCTGATGTTCCGGCAAACATAATGCCCCCAAACCTTTATTCGAGGGATGCGAGTGCGCATGGGCTGCGCTTGCCGCAAGTTCGGTCAGGTTGCTGCGCGGAGTCTCGAGCAGTGCGACATCAATATTGCCCTGTGTCGTTTCCAGGTGCTGGCGTTCACCGCCATGCTTTTGCCACCATTCAGTCATGGCCTGGCGACTTTCCGACGTAGCGCGGTCGGACTTATTGCTGACAATTATGTCTGCGGCGGCAAGCTGATCGCGGAAGTTTTCGTTGTTAACGATCTTCTCGTCCAGCAACTGGCGTGGATCCATGATGCATAACGTGGCGCGCAGATCGATCCATGGCTCGTAAACCGGGGCGGTTAACAGATCGAGGATCTGTTTAGGATGACCAAGACCGGTGGGCTCGATCAGCAGGCGGTCGGGCTTCCCCTGACGCAGTAGGGTGTTGAGACCCACCTGCATCGGCAAGCCGTTGACGCAGCACATGCAGCCCCCGGGGATCTCTTTTAACAGTGCGCCGCTGTCGGCGAGCAGCGCGCCATCGATGCCCACTTCGCCAAATTCATTCACCAGCACGGCCCACTTTTCGTCGGCAGGTTTGTTGGCGAGAAGGTGCAAAATAGAGGTCGTTTTCCCACTGCCGAGAAAACCGGTGATCAGATTGGTTTTAGTCACGAAAACTCCACAAAGGAAAAGTGTTAACGCGATCACTTTATCCTGGGGAAAAGACGACGAAAAGCGAAGCTTTGCGGTGGGCCGGCGGTAACCCGCCCACCTGAGGAGGAAACCTTAGCTGTTGAGCGCCGTCAGCAGCGCCTGGCGCGCGCCTTGCTGGGCCAGATTTTGCCAGGCCAGGCTGACAGCCTGGACAAACTGTGGGTTAGCCGGCAGGTCGTTGCCGAAGATTTCCTGGAGCGTTAATAGCGTTGCGACACGATTATCGTCATTGCTGTTTTTAACCAGTGCCTGAATTTTTTCCGCCAGCGGATCGCGGATATCTATGGCGTTACCGGTATCATCCACGCCGCTGACGTAGCGCATCCAGGCGGCAACGCCCAGCGCCAGCAGCGGCCAGCGGCGGCCATCACGCAGATGAATACGGATCCCGTCGAGCAGGCGTTGTGGGAGCTTCTGGCTGCCGTCCATAGCGATTTGCCAGGTACGGTGCTGAAGCGCCGGGTTGCTAAAACGTTCGATCAGGCTGTCGGCGTAAGCGCTAAGGTCAACGCCGGTAATGCCCAGAGTCGGTGCCTGCTCGGCCATCATCAGGTGACGCGCAGCGCGCCGGTAGGACTCATCCTGCATACAGTCGCTAATATGTGCATAGCCGGCCAGATAACCCAGATAGGCAAGGAATGAATGGCTGCCGTTAAGCATGCGCAGCTTCATCTCTTCCCACGGCAGAACGTCATCGACCAGCTGTGCGCCTGCGCTGCCCCAATCCGGGCGTCCGGCAACGAAGTTATCTTCAATGACCCATTGAATAAACGGCTCGCAGCTAATGGCGCAAGGGTCTTCAACGCCCAGTTCGCGGGTGATTTCTGCCAGTGAGGCTTCAGTCGCCGCTGGCACGATGCGATCCACCATGGTGCCAGGGAAGCTGACGTGTTCGGCAATCCACTTAGCCAATTCGGTAGAGCGTCGTGCCGCCATATCCAGCACCGCATTTTTTACCACGTGGCCATTATCCGGAATATTATCGCAGGAGAGCACGGTAAAGGCCGGCAGCCCGCGTTCGCGGCGGCGATATAGCGCTTCAACCAGAATGCCGGGTGCGGAATGGGGTTCGCCAGGCGAGGCCAGATCGTGGACGATCCGCGGC
>PPYF01188934.1_pt1 | contig 18308 bp, 15 predicted proteins | sample 1559871 | NCBI WGS metagenome assembly PPYF01 (sample SAMN08240021, study PRJNA423297) | Human gut metagenome, whole genome shotgun sequencing project. | reverse complement strand
CTGTTTTTGTCATGTGAGTCACCTCTGACTGAGAGTTTACTCACTTAGCCGCGTGTCCACTATTGCTGGGTAAGATCATTGTTCTTCTCAAGGAATGTGTGCTTTAAAGAGAATCTTCGAGGCCAAGCTTTTCTACCCACCCATGAAGAATTCGGCTGCATTGCCGGATTGATGTGTGCAGGTTAGTTCAGACCCTAGACCGAAACAAGAAGTCTTTACTATGAAAATTAACAGGCTGTATAAACAGCCTGTTAATTTATGCTAGAGCTTATAAAGCTCAGTTAATCTAGCTTTTTCTTTGGCAAATTCTTCATCAAGGTTCGAGAAGTCTGGAAGTGTAACCATTAAATCCTTAAGTTGATGAATAACATTCCAGGCATCGTAATGAATAAAGGGGTTTAAGCCAATTACGTTTCCCTCATCATTATTTTTAGATTTTCCTACACCACATAATTTGATGAATTTGTTGATTGCAGTTGTTTCATCCCAGTCAGAAACAAAAAGAAGCAAGGCAGATACAGCCAAAAGGGGATTGTTTTTTTTAACAGCGGATAAACTCCTGATCTTTCTGAAAAGAAACTCGTGATGTCTGGTTATTTTTTGTGCTATCCTTATCGTTGCTTCATATTTATCTTTAAGCAACCTTCTATCATAAACCTGATAACCTCGATCTCGTGCTACTAAACGATATGCTTGTTTAGTAAATGTGGTGCTATTCACAAGATTATAGAAAATAGCATTATTCTTATTGGTCATATCGATCATCAATGATGGGTATTTGAATCTTAAAGAACGATAAACTTCATCGTTTATATCAAACCAAGATTTATTTTTTCTCTCTTCATCGACAATATATGTATCTTCTCCTTTGCGGGAATACATGCTGGCTCTTACTAGGTTGATCATGTGAGGGCTGTAGTTAACAGAAAAAGTGCCCGATTGGCGTAATTCAGTAAACCACCGTCGCATGTTTCTAATATCTTCCTGATTGAACTCTTCATGTTCAATACCTCTACATACAAGCTCTCGAATTATACTTGTAATCTCAGAGCCGGAAGTGCCTAATTTTATAAAGCCATCCTTTGAAGAATCTATTTGCTTATCATCGCCATTGTAATGATCGCAAAATATTTTGTGCGCGTCTGTTCCGTCTTTTTTTCTAAACGAAAAATGAGATTGGCTAACTATTTTATTAGTTGTTTTCGAATAACCTTCTGAAACAACAATTGCACCGCTTACATTGCAAATTGGGCACTCTGCATCAAACGCAACAAATTCCTTGAAATCACTAAAATTAAGTACGTTATTTGATGAGTAAAGGTTTAGCAATTGAACTATGTCCAATTCCTTTTTGAATGTACGAGAATAGACCGTAATTGCCATTTGCACTCCCTTCGCCATAAATTTAGTTTGTATGAAATATTATCGCATAAAGATACTGATGAGCCAGTAATATAGCTAGAAATTATTCTTTGTGGTTCAGCGACCTAGACGTCCGCTACTAACACGGAGCGGACCTCCTGAAGTCCCCCCCAAGGTCCGCAAGGAGCAGACGTTGACACTTATATCTATCAATAAGATGCCAGTAAAAGTTGCAGCGATTCATTAGGTGTCGGAACTGTCTACTCGTTTAAAAACTAGCCTAATCGCCGTGGAACATTACTCTGACAGGCTTACCACGACTTACGTATACCATTTCCAGCGCTTTGCTAACCAATCAGTTTGCTCTCCGACGAGGGCAGCATTGCCAAACCCATAGGTATCCTTGCGAACAAGTCTTATGTTGTAATGATCATTCTTTACGCAGAGTTGCTATTCAGATAAAAGCACAAGGCTGAAAATGTGGGAGCCGGAATGGAAAGACAGAATTTTGAAACACTGTAAACAACGAGATGATGTAATGTTGTTCTTTAAATCCCTCTGGAGGGATTATTGTGCGGTTAAGAACAACAAATTTTGAGGCTAAATGCTGTAGGCTTTTTAACTAAAATATAATTAATTCATTTTATAAAACAAATGTTGTATAATTCAGCATTATCAACGGGAGAGAATACATGGCAAATAATACATCATCAACTCAATATGTTTCACGTTTATTAAGTAAGGGAGAAAACGATAGGCTAGATGAGCTAAAGAATATTCTATCTGAATTAGATATAGGCATCAGACTAAGGAAAATAACGCAGCTCCAAAAATATGAGATCATTAATGAAATAAAGAGAGCCATTGCGGATGAAAGGGAAATTTATTTCGATGAGAAAAACTCCCCATCTGATAATATTAGTCGAGGGAATGCTAGCGCTAGTAATGATGACTTAGTGGATTTGATAGCAATGCTTAATAGAGGGAGAAGTCAATGAGTGATAGTGCTTATAATATGTATTCATTAGCCGTGTCTAGTCTTGCATTGCTACTGTCAGTGTATACGTTCTTCAAATCAAGAAAAGATATTAAATTTGCACAAGAGAATGCAAGTGAAGCATTGAAATTGCAACATGGTACAATTGAACTTCAAATTCGAACTGGTATAACTAACGCAAGAAATACAATAAACAACTTAACACCTATATTAACACCATACTTAGCAAAAAAACAAGCAGGTTCATTGAGCGTCGAGGAATCTTATTCTCTTGATTTATTATATAAAACTTATGATTCTTGTATTGAAGATCTTCTCAATCAATATGATGAAGCATGCAAAAAATATATTGATGGCAAAGTTGACAGAGCAATGTTCAAAGAGACATATTTTCATGAAATAAAAAACATAACATCAAGCCAAGACCTTTCTTCCTATTATAATATAGAGGCAACAAAGTACACATCCACCTTAAGGGTGCGCGATGAGTGGATAACTGAATGATATTAAGTGCCTTTATCGTTTATATAAAGGCACTTAAACCAATAATTAATACCAATGCAAGTTTGATATTCCTTTTAAATATTCATCGGCAACTAAAGAGAACCTAGAAATATCCCCCCCAAAGAACCCACATTTTAATGGCGCCCAGTTAACGCCTTGTTCTTTGGCTTCCTTGATCATATTAGATAATGGAGAATTGTACGATCTTTTTTCTTTCCAACCAAAACGACCGATAGGTCCCCATACTGTTCGCTCTTGCTGATGATGCAGATCTGCAATGACAAGTGCAAAGAAACATTCAAAATCATCAAAAGCATTTTCGTAATTCTTCCCAATAAACAGGGTATCATCAATTAATGGTTGCAAGATGGTATGGAGATGCTCACTCATTGGTACGAAATGCCTTTCAAAACCGGGGAGCTGCTTAAACACATCTTGCCTAGTCAGCTCAAGAATGGCATTGGAAATGGCTTCAGAGAAATATAACGGCTTACCATTGCTCGAAAGTGATGAGTCTAATTTTATAAAGAAAATATTAAATAATGTGTCATATTTTTTATTTTCAAATGCAGCTATCCCCAAAGCATAAAACTGCATTATTAAAGGATACCACCGTAGATTTAACCATATAGTTAAACCACTTCCTCTTTCCAGTCTGTCGGTTGCACGAGCTAATGCTTTACTTAATAATGGAATATGAATTGTTCGAGCCCAATATGAAACACAAGAAACTATTAGTATTATATTTTTAGATATGTTTTCATATTTAGAAATCCTCTCAAGGAGCTCTTCTTTAGTAAACTGCCCGTTTACTGAGAAAAAATCTTCACTTGTTTCAGAAAGAAAATTTTTAACTTCATCAATCACAAAGTCATGTAACTCGATAGAGGATGAATCATTCGCCAGTAATTGTTTTGTTTTTCTTATTTTATCTTCAGCCCTTAAAGGAGAGAATTCTGTCTGAAAATAGGGAATCGAAATTAATCTATCATTATCCGTTGTTTTCTCTGAATTGTCATTGGACCAAGAAGGAGATTTGAAAATAAAATCCCCATCACCATCAATATATCCGTAATGCGGACTTTGGTTGGAAGATTTATCATTTGATACTTTGTTGTAAACATAAGTCATCAAACCATTGGCGGTTAATACGCCGTTTTCGGTTAATGCTTTTCCTTTAAGGCCTTCTATTAGATGGCCAGTGAATACAGAATGATTTGGCAAAGGACCACCAGAATCTGCGACAGTCTCATCGGCTTTACCGGCTGTCAGCACTTGTCTGGAATACCGCAACATCATATCATTTAAGAAGCGAGTACTTCCTGGACCTATTCCTCGTGTTAATGCCAACCCACCATAGCAGGCATCCATGACGAAAAGTATATGTTTAGCTCTTATCAACTCTGCATTTTTGGTAAGTTCATCCCAGCGTATAAAGGTAGATAGATCATCTGTGATTGCATCATGCGGCACAAGAAACCCAACTTCACCATAAATTCCAGTTCGTGTTTCACCATGTCCAGCATAAAAAATGAAAATCCTCTCATCTAGTTCGACATCATCCCTTGTAAGTCTGGAAAATGCTCTTAATATATTTTCTTTGGTAGCGTTTTCATCAAGAAGAAATGATATGTTACTCTCCTCGAAATCGAATTCATTGATGAGTAAACTCTTTATTTCTAATGCATCATTAACTGCATATGCGAGAGGGGATACATTCTTATATTTGTTTATACCAATAACTAAGGCCCTGCTGTTGATATAACTTTCCTTTAGGAAGTAACGAAGATCTTTCATAAGCATATTCCATCGTATCAGATCGTTGTTGGTATCGTTGTGATTATATCACTTTATTTATTCATTATGCTGCGTTCCTTTAATGTTATAACTACAAAACCCGCTCTTAGTGTACGCTACGAAGTCAGCTGGAGATTTCAGTGAACATTTTAGTGAAAAAACATTTGACCAGTAAGCCATAAATTAACAGTGTTCGATGTGCGCAATGTCCGCTCCTGGCACAAAGTGGACCCTGAAGAATGAGTTCTATCCTCGTGGTTCACTAAGTGCAGTAAGTTCTACTCGAATTCTGCTACCCATTTGTCCAACATATCTGCCCATTCCTGCATCATAACCTTTCGCTCATCAAGATAAGTTGCATGGTTGTATGTGCGACGAACATTGTTGGTATCAGCGTGTGCAAGTTGGGCCTCAATAGCATCAGGTCGATAGCCCATTTCGTTTAAACGCGTACTTCCTGTAGTTCGGGTAGCATGGGGACTATAAATGCCACTCCATCCGAGGCTTTTAAGTAGCTGGCGCAGCGAGTGCGATGTCATTGGCCCTAGCGGATTATCTCTGCCCGGGAAAAGGTGCTGCCGATGCCCGGTTAACCCCTGTAGTGTTCTGAGCATTTTGACAGCTTGGAAGGGTAGGGGAATAACGTGTTCTCTGCGGGCTTTCATTCGCGCTGCCGGAATGGTCCATAGGGCGTTATTAAGATCGAATTCTGTCCATTCTGCTTCGGTGGCTTCTGCAGGACGCGCCAATGTCCACCACATAAGCCACATGCAATAGTTAACCTGATACGAGCCACGACTATTGTCAAAACAGCTTAGTAACTTTCCGATTTGCTGAGGATTTAGTGCCTGTTTGTGCTGTGTCTTATTAGCCGGAAGGGCCTTGCGCACAGGCCATACGGGATCGCTATCAGCTCTAAGCGTCGCGACTGCCAACTCAAAAACTGATGAAATGGTGCGACGGGCTTCAGCGGCAACTGTTGGTGCTCCTCGTTTAGCGGTTTCCTGAAGAATTTTAAGTATATGGTGTGGAGTGATCTCTCTGACAGGGAGCTTACCGATGGCGGGAAAAACCACACGTTCAAGCATATCCAGTCGCCGCGTTTTGGTGATTTCGGCCCAGTCTTTCATCTGCAACCACTCTTTGGCGATCAGCTCAAAGGTGTTGGATGCGTCGTTGACCTTGCGGATCTTATCTAACTGGCGAGCCTGTGTCGGGCTAACTCCATTCGCGACTTGTTTACGCGCTTGCTCACATTTTTCGCGAGCTTCGGCAAGTTTGACCGTTGGGTACTCACCCAACGCGAACATGCTGGATTTGCCGTTGAGTTTAAACCGATAGCGCCATGCATTTTTGACAGCGTTTTTACGAGATGAGTTGAGACATTATGAAATGAAAAATCCACGCAATTGCGTGGATTTTATAGTATTTTGTGATTTTCATGAGGTTAATTAAGACCTCACGAGACAACAAATTTTATTTAGACGTTGAAAAGGAAGTTCATCACATCGCCATCTTTCACGATGTAATCTTTACCTTCTGCACGCATTTTGCCTGCTTCTTTCGCGCCTTGTTCACCTTTGTAAGTGATGAAATCTTCAAACGAGATGGTTTGTGCACGGATAAAGCCTTTTTCAAAATCAGTATGGATTTTGCCCGCTGCCTGCGGCGCGGTTGCTCCAACCGGAATGGTCCATGCACGCACTTCTTTCACCCCAGCGGTGAAGTAAGTTTGCAGGTTCAGCAGTTTATAACCGGCACGGATCACACGGTTCAGGCCCGGCTCTTCCAGCCCAAGCTCCTGCATAAACTCGTCACGTTCTTCGTCGTCCAGTTCGGCAATGTCTGCTTCAACAGCAGCACAAACCGGAACCACAACAGAACCTTCTTTCGCCGCGATTTCACGCACCTGGTCAAGATATGGGTTGTTTTCAAAACCGTCTTCGTTGACGTTGGCGATGTACATTGTTGGTTTCAGCGTCAGGAAGCTCAGGTAACGAATAGCCGCTTTCTCTTCAGCGCTTAAATCCAGCGCGCGCAGCATACCTGCATTTTCCAACTGGGGCAGGCATTTTTCCAGGACCGCCAGCTCAGCTTTCGCGTCTTTATCGCCACCTTTGGCTTTCTTCTGTACGCGATGAATCGCACGTTCGCAGGTGTCGAGGTCTGCCAGCGCCAGTTCGGTGTTGATAACTTCAATATCGTCAGCCGGGTTAACTTTGCCGGAAACGTGAATGATGTTGTCATTTTCAAAGCAGCGAACAACGTGACCGATCGCTTCGGTTTCACGGATGTTGGTCAGGAACTGGTTACCCAGACCTTCGCCTTTCGATGCGCCTTTTACCAGACCGGCGATATCGACAAATTCCATGGTCGTGGGAAGCGTACGCTGCGGTTTTACGATTTCAGCCAGTTGATCCAGGCGAGGATCAGGCATTGGTACGACGCCTGTGTTCGGCTCAATGGTGCAGAATGGAAAGTTGGCCGCTTCAATACCGGCTTTGGTCAGCGCGTTGAACAGGGTAGATTTCCCGACGTTGGGCAAACCGACGATACCGCATTTGAATCCCATGATTTAAATCACCTTAATATCTTAATAATCAACCTGTTATTGCTAATAGATTGCAGAAATGGAAATAACTTTGCCTATTATACACGGCACTCGGCAAAAATGCCGCAGACAACGACTTATTGCGCTTTAAAGGCGTGCAATCGGTTCGTTGCTTTGGTCAAGCCATCTGTAAACCACATTTCAGTACAACGCGCCGCTTCGTCAATGGCTTCATCAATTAACTTCTGTTCACTAACAGGCGGTTTGCCTAACACAAAACCGACAACTTTATTTTTATCGCCCGGATGACCGATTCCGATGCGTAAACGGTGAAAGTTAGGGTTATTACCCAATTTACTGATGATGTCTTTCAGTCCATTGTGACCACCATGTCCACCGCCTAATTTAAATTTGGCGACGCCAGGAGGCAGATCCAGTTCGTCGTGGGCCACCAGAATTTCGTCCGGATTAATGCGGAAAAAACTGGCCATCGCCGCAACGGCTTTGCCGCTGAGATTCATAAATGTAGTCGGGACTAACAGGCGGACATCTTCGCCTCCAAGAGTGACTCGCGAAGTATAACCAAAGAATTTAGCCTCTTCGCGCAGCGGAGCGCGCAAACGCTCTGCCAGTAAGTCAACGAACCAGGCACCAGCATTATGTCGCGTTGCGGCGTATTCAGCACCGGGGTTCGCCAGGCCGACAATCAATTTAATCGTCACGTTTTTTTGTCCTGAGTGTGTACATAACTGGCGCGTAGTTTACTGGTTGCGGCCCCGCTTGACAAAAAACTGCGTATCAAATGCAGATAACGTAATAATTGCCTGAGTGGACTATTAGAAAGTCAAGGTGTTCAGGCGTTTATTTGTAAAGTTTTGTTGAAATAAGGGTTGTAATTGTGATCACGCCCGCACATAACCCACTGGGTGTTGTCTATACTTTACACATAAGGAAGAGGGGTATTCCCTGTTACAACCCAGAAAGTTCCGGAGGTGACATATGAAACGCAAAAACGCTTCGTTACTCGGTAACGTGCTCATGGGGTTGGGTCTGGTGGTAATGGTGGTCGGCGTGGGGTATTCAATCCTCAACCAGTTACCACAGTTTAATATGCCCCAGTATTTCGCACATGGTGCAGTGCTAAGTATTTTCGTCGGTGCCATTCTCTGGCTGGCGGGTGCCCGTGTTGGCGGGCATGAACAGGTGTGCGACCGTTACTGGTGGGTTCGTCACTATGACAAACGTTGCCGCCGTAGCGATAATCGCCGTCATAGCTAACAAATAATGCAGTTTGCTGACCAGTCAGTTTGCGCTGACTGGTCAATCTCGTACTTATAAATCCGCCATCGCCGCGCGACGATTCGGGAAGAACGCGAGGCGTCCCGGGATCGGTTGAATGCCTGCGCGAGCCATAGTGCGCAGTGGCTGGAATTCCACGTTGCACACGCGCAGTTCACATCCTTCGGGCAGACGCTTCACAAAACGCTGGAACGCATCAAGACCACCAGCATCAAGTACCGGAACGGCATCCCACTTCAGAATCACAATCCGTTTGCCTTCAAGACGTGACTCCAGGTCCGTGAACAAGCCTTCAGCAGCAGCAAAAAACAGCGGGCCAATAACGCGCAGTACCAGAACATCGTCTGGAACATCTACGACTACCGGTGCCAGGCGAGTCATACGTGCGATACGACGCATAAACAGCAGCGATGCCAGCACGATCCCCACGCTGATGGCAATAACCATATCAAACAGCACGGTCAGCGACATGCACAGCAGCATGACAATGATGTCATCTTTCGGTGCATGACGCAGCAAGTCGACCACTTTATGCGCTTCACTCATGTTCCACGCCACCATCAACAGCAGGGCTGCCATAGCGGAAAGCGGCAGCCAGGAGAGCAGCGGTGCCAGTACCAGCAGGGCAAGAATAACCAGAATAGAGTGGATCACCGCCGAGATAGGGGAAGTTGCCCCGGCACGGACGTTAGCGGCAGAACGCGCGATGGCAGCTGTAGCGGTAATACCACCAAAGAACGGAGCGATAATATTCCCCAGTCCCTGTCCAACCAGTTCGCTGTTCGCCTTGTGTTTCGTCCCGGTCATACCATCCAGTACCACGGCGCAGAGCAGAGATTCGATTGCGCCGAGCATTGCCATTGAGAATGCCGCAGGCAGCAGTGTGCGAATAGAATCCCAGGTTAGCGTGAATTCTGAATTAGGCAGATCCCACGGCAGCACCAGATGCGGCAGCAGTTGCGGAATACCGTTACCCTGAGAACCATCGGCCAGGACGTAGTGGAATTGCGAACCGATGGTAGCAACATGTCCGCCGAGCAGGTTAACAATCCCCATCACCGCGCAACCAGCCAGCAAGGCCGGAAGGTGACCGGGTAAACGAATGCCCAGACGCGGCCAAAAAACAAGAATACCTAGCGTCACAATGCCAATGGCAGCATCACCCACATTAATGGTCGGCAGCGCCATAAATAATGCGCCGACTTTTTGTAGATAATGTTCCGGGACATGGGCCATTTGCAGACCGAGAAAATCTTTAATCTGCATGGTACCGATGGTGATCCCGATACCCGAGGTGAAACCTAAGGTGACGGAAACCGGAATATACTCAATCAGGCGACCAAAGCGTGCCAGACCCATCAGAATCAAAAAGATCCCCGACAGCAAGGTCGCAACCAGCAGTCCTGCCAGTCCAAACTGTTGCGACACGGGATAGAGAATTACCACAAATGCCGCAGTCGGACCGGAAACGCTAAAGCGTGACCCACCCGTCAGAGCAATGATAATCCCCGCAACAGCTGCGGTATATAAACCGTACTGGGGTGCCACACCACTACCAATAGCCAACGCCATCGCCAGCGGGATAGCAATAATCCCGACGGTTATCCCGGCAATCAGGTCACGGGTAAACCGTGCGGCAGTATATTTTTCTTTCCAGCAAGCGTCGATCAGAGCGCGGAAAGGCATCACATGTGAGGAAAATATTTTGTTCACAATAATGTTTCATCCGTGAGCGCATCATCTGTCAACTAAATGGCAGGTGAAGGAGGCATAGGTCATACAAATGGATATTACAGACAAAAAAACCCGCCGCAGCGGGTCTTTGAGCCGGGTTCGATTAGTGTTCGAACATGGCAGAGATCGATTCTTCGTTGCTGATACGACGAATCGCTTCGGCCAGCATACCTGACAGGGTCAGAGTACGCACGTTCGGCAGTGATTTGATTTCATCGCTCAGCGGAATGGTATCGCAGACAACGACTTCATCAATTACAGAGTTACGCAGGTTGTTCGCCGCGTTGCCAGAGAAGATCGGGTGAGTCGCGTACGCAAATACACGTTTAGCACCACGTTCTTTCAGAGCTTCAGCAGCTTTACACAGCGTACCGCCAGTGTCGATCATATCATCGACCAGTACGCAGTCACGACCTGCAACGTCACCGATGATATGCATCACCTGTGAAACGTTCGCACGCGGACGACGTTTGTCGATGATTGCCATATCGGTATCGTTCAGCAGCTTAGCGATAGCGCGGGCACGCACAACGCCGCCGATGTCCGGAGAAACCACAATTGGGTTATCCAGATTCAGCTGCAGCATGTCTTCCAGCAGGATCGGGCTACCAAATACGTTATCAACCGGAACGTCGAAGAAACCCTGAATCTGTTCAGCGTGCAGATCCACTGTCAGCACACGGTCAACACCGACGCTGGAGAGGAAGTCTGCAACCACGTTGTGCTAGTTCCGGGGTGGCGTTACCAGCAAAAAGCTTCATATCAGGCACGAGAAGAACCTCAGGCATGCGTCCATTGGTGGAAAGAATCTGCCGAAAACTGTGCGGGCCAGGCATGATCCTTTCCAGGCGGTGTATTAAAGAGCGCGATGCAACGTCTGGAACAAGGTGACGTTGTCACCGAAACTCAGCTTGCCCGGCTTAAAGCATGGCTCTGTGCAATGGGGAAAGATTAACGCCTTTCGCCACAAAGCCATTGAGCCATTCCGGGGCTTGCTCTAGCACCTGGCGGGCTTCAGACTCTGTATCAAATTCAGCAAAGACACAGGCCCCTGTCCCAGTCAGGCGCGACGGGGCGTATTCTAACAGCCAGGAAAGCACCGCATCAACCTCGCGAAAACGTTTTCTTGCGATAACCTCGCAATCATTGCTGAATTCACATTTTAGCAACGTTTCTATTGACCTTTTTGGCGTATTGCGCGGGAGTTCAGGATCTTTAAAAATCACCGGAGTCGGAATACTTACACCAGGGTGCGCCACCAGATACCACTTCTCTGGCGGATCCACCGGCGTTAGTATTTCACCAACGCCTTCGGCAAACGCGGCATGCCCCCGAACAAAGACAGGAACATCTGCGCCCAGCGTCAGCCCCATTTCCGCCAGCTCATCCATGCTTAGCCCGCATTGCCAGAGATGATTTAATGCCACCAGGACCGTCGCGGCATTGGATGAACCACCGCCGAGACCGCCGCCCATCGGCAAACGCTTATCAATGCTGATATCCGCACCGCTTCCCGTCGGAAGACGCCCGCTGTCTGCCGCAGTTTTCATCAACAACCGCGCTGCGCGAACGATCAGGTTATCTTCATGTTCCACGCCTTCAACGGGCGTTAACAGACGAATATCCCCATCGTCACGAAGCTCAATGCTGATGGTGTCGCCGTAATCAAGAAACTGAAACAGCGTTTGCAGCGTGTGGTAACCATCCGCACGCTGACCGGTAATGTATAAAAACAGATTAAGTTTTGCCGGAGAGGGCCACTGTGTCCGCATTATTTCACTATCCAGTTATCCATTTTTAACTTGATGCGTTGACCACCGTCGGTGAGTTCCATATTGGCTGGCATCGCAGGTTGCGTTTTGGTGTCATAACCACCATAAACAACCTTCCAGTTTTTGCCATTCTGGCTGTAGGTAATTTCGCTCAGGCGGTACTGGTCGTCCAGTTTGTAGTCGGTTGCATCACCCGGTAAACCTAAAATCCACTGGCGCAAACTGTTGAGCGGAATTGGCATTCCGGTCAATTTGCCAATCATCTCTTCGGCGTCATCGGCGGTATAACGCTGACCTTTATTGTCGACTAACTGCACGTTACCCGGTTGAGCATTCAGCTCCAGTTCCGTGCTGCCCAATGGGTTAGTGAGCAGCAGACGGTAGCGATCCTGGCCGGTTTGCTGCCAGAAAAAGCGGGCGTACACTTTTTGTTGGTCAGAAATATAAGCGAACGCGCCGCGAGTCTGATACTGATTAAGATTGCGCACGTCTTGCTGATGCTGACGCCATTGTGGCGAATCCGGGCTTTTGCCAGGACCTTTGGGCGTGGTAACGGAACAGGCAGTGAGCACAAGAGCAGCCAGCGGTAGCAGGCGGATAAGACGAAAATCGGGCAGGGGCATAGTGATGACAAGTCCTTGAGATACGTTGCAGTTATAACCCTTAATGCTAGCGTTACCGTCCGCTATCGTCTATGTTCAAGTTGTCTTAATTGCCAGAATCTAACGGCTTTCGGCAATTACTCCAAAAGGGGGCGCTCTCTTTTATTGATCTTACGCATCCTGTATGATGCAAGCAGACTAACCCTATCAACGTTGGTATTATTTCCCGCAGACATGACCCTTTTAGCACTCGGTATCAACCATAAAACGGCACCTGTATCGCTGCGAGAACGTGTATCGTTTTCGCCGGATAAGCTCGATCAGGCGCTTGACAGCCTGCTTGCGCAGCCGATGGTGCAGGGCGGCGTGGTGCTGTCGACGTGCAACCGCACGGAACTTTATCTTAGCGTTGAAGAGCAGGATAACCTGCAAGAGGCGTTAATCCGCTGGCTTTGCGATTATCACAATCTTAATGAAGAAGATCTGCGTAAAAGCCTCTACTGGCATCAGGATAACGACGCGGTTAGCCATTTAATGCGTGTTGCCAGCGGCCTGGATTCATTGGTTCTTGGGGAGCCGCAGATCCTCGGTCAGGTTAAAAAAGCGTTTGCCGATTCGCAAAAAGGCCATATGAAGGCCAGCGAACTGGAACGCATGTTCCAGAAATCTTTCTCTGTAGCGAAACGCGTTCGCACTGAAACAGATATCGGTGCCAGCGCTGTGTCTGTCGCTTTTGCGGCTTGTACGCTGGCGCGGCAGATCTTTGAATCGCTCTCTACGGTCACAGTGTTGCTGGTAGGCGCGGGCGAAACCATCGAGCTGGTAGCGCGTCATCTGCGCGAACATAAAGTACAGAAGATGATTATCGCCAACCGCACTCGCGAACGTGCCCAAATACTGGCAGATGAAGTTGGCGCGGAAGTGATTGCCCTGAGTGAGATCGACGAACGTCTGCGCGAAGCCGATATCATCATCAGTTCCACCGCCAGCCCGTTACCGATTATCGGGAAAGGCATGGTGGAGCGCGCATTAAAAAGCCGTCGCAACCAACCAATGCTGTTGGTGGATATTGCCGTTCCGCGCGATGTTGAGCCGGAAGTTGGCAAACTGGCGAATGCTTATCTTTATAGCGTGGACGATCTGCAAAGCATCATTTCGCACAACCTGGCGCAGCGTAAAGCCGCAGCGGTTGAGGCGGAAACTATTGTCGCTCAGGAAACCAGCGAATTTATGGCGTGGCTGCGAGCACAAAGCGCCAGCGAAACCATTCGCGAGTATCGCAGCCAGGCAGAGCAAGTTCGCGATGAGTTAACCGCCAAAGCGTTAGCGGCCCTTGAGCAGGGCGGCGACGCGCAAGCCATTATGCAGGATCTGGCATGGAAACTGACTAACCGCTTGATCCATGCGCCAACGAAATCACTTCAACAGGCCGCCCGTGACGGGGATAACGAACGCCTGAATATTCTGCGCGACAGCCTCGGGCTGGAGTAGCAGTACATCATTTTCTTTTTTTACAGGGTGCATTTACGCCTATGAAGCCTTCTATCGTTGCCAAACTGGAAGCCCTGCATGAACGCCATGAAGAAGTTCAGGCGTTGCTGGGTGACGCGCAAACTATCGCCGACCAGGAACGTTTTCGCGCATTATCACGCGAATATGCGCAGTTAAGTGATGTTTCGCGCTGTTTTACCGACTGGCAACAGGTTCAGGAAGATATCGAAACCGCACAGATGATGCTCGATGATCCTGAAATGCGTGAGATGGCGCAGGATGAACTGCGCGAAGCTAAAGAAAAAAGCGAGCAACTGGAACAGCAATTACAGGTTCTGTTACTGCCAAAAGATCCTGATGACGAACGTAACGCCTTCCTCGAAGTCCGAGCCGGAACCGGCGGCGACGAAGCGGCGCTGTTCGCGGGCGATCTGTTCCGTATGTACAGCCGTTATGCCGAAGCCCGCCGCTGGCGGGTAGAAATCATGAGCGCCAGCGAGGGTGAACATGGTGGTTATAAAGAGATCATCGCCAAAATTAGCGGTGATGGTGTGTATGGTCGTCTGAAATTTGAATCCGGCGGTCATCGCGTGCAACGTGTTCCTGCTACGGAATCGCAGGGTCGTATTCATACTTCTGCTTGTACCGTTGCGGTAATGCCAGAACTGCCTGACGCAGAACTGCCGGACATCAACCCAGCAGATTTACGCATTGATACTTTCCGCTCGTCAGGGGCGGGTGGTCAGCACGTTAACACCACCGATTCGGCAATTCGTATTACTCACTTGCCGACCGGGATTGTTGTTGAATGTCAGGACGAACGTTCACAACATAAAAACAAAGCTAAAGCACTTTCTGTTCTCGGTGCTCGCATCCACGCTGCTGAAATGGCAAAACGCCAACAGGCCGAAGCGTCTACCCGTCGTAACCTGCTGGGGAGTGGCGATCGCAGCGACCGTAACCGTACTTACAACTTCCCGCAGGGGCGCGTTACCGATCACCGCATCAACCTGACGCTCTACCGCCTGGATGAAGTGATGGAAGGTAAGCTGGATATGCTGATTGAACCGATTATCCAGGAACATCAGGCCGACCAACTGGCGGCGTTGTCCGAGCAGGAATAATGGAATATCAACACTGGTTACGTGAAGCAATAAGCCAACTTCAGGCGAGCGAAAGCCCGCGGCGTGATGCTGAAATCCTGCTGGAGCATGTTACCGGCAGAGGGCGTACTTTTATTCTCGCCTTTGGTGAAACGCAGCTGACTGACGAACAATGTCAGCAACTTGATGCGCTACTGACACGTCGTCGCGATGGTGAACCCATTGCTCATTTAACCGGGGTGCGAGAATTCTGGTCGTTGCCGTTATTTGTTTCGCCAGCGACCTTAATTCCGCGCCCGGATACGGAGTGTCTGGTGGAGCAGGCACTGGCGCGGTTGCCTGAACAACCTTGCCGTATTCTCGATCTCGGGACGGGTACCGGGGCGATTGCGCTTGCGCTGGCTAGCGAGCGCCCGGACTGCGAAATTATCGCTGTAGATCGTATGCCTGATGCTGTCTCCCTGGCACAACGTAATGCCCAGCATCTGGCGATCAAAAATATCCACATTCTGCAAAGCGACTGGTTTAGCGCGCTAGCCGGGCAGCAGTTTGCGATGATTGTCAGCAATCCGCCGTATATTGACGAGCAGGACCCTCATCTTCAACAAGGCGATGTCCGCTTTGAGCCGCTCACTGCGCTGGTTGCGGCAGACAGTGGAATGGCAGACATCGTGCATATCATCGAACAGTCGCGTAACGCGCTGGTATCCGGCGGCTTTCTGCTTCTGGAACATGGCTGGCAGCAGGGCGAAGCGGTGCGACAAGCATTTATCCTCGCGGGGTATCATGACGTCGAAACCTGCCGTGACTATGGTGATAACGAGCGCGTAACGCTCGGCCGCTATTATCAATGACAAGTTTTTCTACACTGCTTAGTGTTCATCTTATTAGTATCGCGCTTTCTGTTGGGCTATTAACCTTACGTTTCTGGCTACGTTATCAGAAGCATCCACAGGCATTTGCTCGCTGGACGCGCATTGTGCCGCCGGTTGTCGATACGCTGTTACTGTTAAGCGGCATTGCGTTGATGGCTAAAGCGCACATCCTGCCATTTTCCGGGCAGGCACAGTGGCTGACTGAAAAGCTGTTTGGAGTTATCATTTATATCGTTTTGGGTTTTATTGCACTCGATTATCGTCGTATGCACAGTCAGCAGGCGCGCATTATTGCCTTCCCGCTGGCGTTGGTGGTGCTGTACATCATCATTAAACTCGCCACCACAAAAGTACCGTTACTGGGGTAAGTCATGAGATCGTTAGCTGATTTCGAATTTAATAAAGCGCCATTGTGCGAAGGCATGATCCTGGCTTGCGAAGCAATCCGCCGCGATTTTCCCTCGCAAGATGTTTACGACGAACTGGAGCGTCTCGTTAGTCTGGCGAAGGAAGAAATCAGCCAGCTTCTGCCTTTAGAAGAGCAGTTGGAAAAACTGATCGCGCTGTTTTACGGCGACTGGGGATTTAAAGCCTCACGCGGTGTTTATCGTCTTTCCGATGCATTATGGCTGGACCAGGTGTTAAAGAATCGACAGGGCAGTGCGGTATCATTAGGTGCGGTTTTATTATGGGTCGCGAATCGTCTCGATTTGCCGCTGCTGCCGGTGATTTTCCCTACGCAGCTGATATTGCGCATTGAATGTCCGGATGGCGAAATTTGGCTGATTAATCCTTTTAACGGTGAATCGTTAAGCGAACATATGCTGGACGTATGGTTAAAGGGAAATATCAGCCCGTCGGCGGAACTGTTTTATGAAGACCTTGATGAAGCTGATAACATTGAGGTAATCCGCAAATTGCTGGATACACTCAAAGCCTCGTTGATGGAAGAAAATCAGATGGAGCTGGCGTTACGCACCAGCGAAGCTTTATTACAATTCAACCCTGAAGATCCCTATGAAATTCGCGATCGCGGGTTGATTTATGCGCAACTGGATTGCGAACACGTTGCGTTGAACGATTTAAGTTATTTCGTTGAACAGTGTCCGGAAGACCCGATCAGCGAAATGATCCGTGCGCAAATAAATAACATCGCGCATAAACATATTGTGCTGCATTAATTAATCGACATTTTACTCAAGATTAAGGCGATCCTATGAAACAAAAAGTGGTTAGCATTGGCGACATCAACGTAGCAAATGACCTGCCGTTCGTACTGTTTGGCGGTATGAACGTGTTGGAATCTCGCGATCTGGCGATGCGCATTTGCGAGCACTACGTAACTGTGACCCAGAAACTGGGTATCCCTTACGTGTTCAAAGCCTCTTTTGACAAAGCCAACCGCTCCTCCATCCACTCTTATCGTGGACCGGGCCTGGAAGAAGGGATGAAAATCTTCCAGGAGTTGAAGCAGACTTTTGGCGTGAAAATTATCACCGACGTTCACGAACCAAGTCAGGCACAGCCCGTTGCTGATGTCGTGGATGTGATTCAGTTGCCGGCGTTTCTTGCTCGCCAGACTGACCTGGTTGAAGCCATGGCGAAAACCGGTGCGGTAATTAACGTCAAGAAACCACAGTTTGTCAGCCCGGGACAGATGGGTAATATCGTTGATAAATTCAAAGAAGGCGGCAACGAAAAAGTGATTCTTTGCGATCGCGGTGCTAACTTCGGCTATGACAACCTGGTTGTCGATATGCTGGGCTTCAGCATTATGAAGAAAGTGTCTGGTAACTCGCCGGTGATTTTCGACGTGACCCACGCACTGCAATGCCGCGATCCGTTTGGCGCAGCTTCCGGTGGTCGTCGTGCTCAGGTGGCTGAGCTGGCACGAGCCGGTTTGGCGGTAGGTCTGGCGGGGCTGTTTATTGAAGCGCATCCGGATCCGGAACATGCGAAATGTGATGGTCCATCCGCGCTGCCGCTGGCTAAACTGGAACCGTTCCTCAAGCAGATGAAAGCGATTGATGATCTGGTGAAAGGTTTCGAAGAACTGGATACCAGCAAGTAATCTTTTTGTTTGAAAAATAAAGTCTTAGCGTTGTGCGTTAAGACTTTTTTATGGGTGCCGGATACAAAAAAGGCCGCAGGCTGTTACCCCTGCGGCCGGTTTCGGGCGCATATTGCCATCACGGCAGCCTGACGCCCGTTTTCACCTTAC